>Ga0187780_10000412_pt1 | contig 32328 bp, 30 predicted proteins | sample 1015_Q2_SP10_20__FD_132429 | JGI IMG/M metagenome (GOLD analysis project Ga0187780, IMG submission 132429) | Tropical peat soil microbial communities from peatlands in Department of Meta, Colombia - 1015_Q2_SP10_20_MG | ecosystem: Environmental > Terrestrial > Soil > Wetlands > Peat | place...
AAGTGCCGGGGTTCGATATTTCAATAAAGCTCGCAACGTGGATGTGATTGTTATCGCCCGGGGCGGAGGTTCAGCAGAAGACTTGGCGGCATTCAACCATGAAGGTTTGGCCCGTGCGATTGCCTCATCGCAGATTCCTGTGATCTCAGCCGTCGGACATGAAACCGACTTCACGATCATCGATTTTGTTGCTGATCTGCGCGCACCGACACCATCGGCTGCAGCTGAGTTGGTCATTCGCTCACGTCAGGAAATCGAAGAGCAGGTGGAAAGCCTGCATCGCCGACTGGATAAAGCCATTCGCTATCACCTCCTGATCGCCAGGCAAAACTTGACGGAACTCGCGCAGCACGGGGCCTTTGCCCGCATGATGGACCTGATCCACCGGCGGCAGCAGCGACTGGACGAGCTTGTCTACCGCTTAAGCCAGGCGGAGCGATCGATTATCGAACATTGGCGACGGCGCTTTGAGAACTTGTCGGCCGCGGTTCGACATTATGACGTTCGCCGTGTCCTGGCGAATGTTCGAAAGGACCTGAACGTTTACTCCGCGGCTTTAGTGTCAGCTTTTCGCAATCTGCTACTTGAGCGAAAAGTTCGAGTGGAACGAATGGATACGGCCCTGCAGGCGCTTTCTCCGGTTGCGATCCTGGAACGGGGCTACGCCCTGGTATTCGATGCCTCAGGGAAACTGCTGAAGGATGCAGCGAACGTCAAGCCCGGCGACGAAATTTCCGCGAAACTGGCAAAGGGAACCGTTGTGGCAACTGTGAAGCAAAAGGAGGCCTAGCAAGCGATGTTGCCTCCGTCCCGCACCCTGCTATACTTCTGAACCGTCACCGCAATCCGGCGGTCATGCCGGAGTTCGTGCAGCATCATACCTACTAGAACCGCTGTAGCTGGAGACCGTCATGACTACCACCACTGTGAACCACGTCAGCATCGAGCGCGAATTCAATCCCATGGAAGCGCAGGCCGCGCGCTTCGATCTGGCCGCACGCAAGCTGAATCTCGATGAGGGTTTGTGGAAGGTATTGCGTTACCCCAATCGAGAGATCACGGTTCATATTCCCGTCGCAATGGACAACGGTCGTCTTGAAGTCTTCACCGGATTCCGCGTGCAGCACTCAATTGCACGAGGACCGGCCAAAGGTGGTGTCCGCTATGCGCCAGACGTGACGCTGGACGAGGTTCGGGCGCTGGCCAGCTGGATGACCTGGAAGTGTGCGGTGGTGAACATCCCGTTTGGTGGCGCAAAAGGTGGCATCATCTGCGATCCGCACAAGATGTCGATGGGCGAACTGGAGCGCATGACCCGTCGCTATACAGCGGAGTTGTTTGAGTTCATCGGTCCCGAAAAAGATGTCCCCGCGCCGGATGTGAATACCAACGAGCAGATCATGGCGTGGATGATGGATACGTATTCCATGCACATGCGCCAAACCGTGACCGCCGTGGTCACTGGCAAGCCGATCAACATCGGAGGATCTCGCGGGCGGCGCGAAGCCACGGGCCGCGGGATCATGATCGTTTGCGATGAGGCAATCAAGAAACTCGGTATGTCGCGCGAGTCTTCGAGAGTAATTGTGCAAGGGTTTGGCAACGTCGGCTCGAATGCCGCTTTGCTGATGGCCCAGGCGGGTTACAAAATTATCGGAATTCTGGAAGTGGATGGCGGCTTATACAACCCGGATGGAATGGACGTAAGGGCGCTTTCGGAGTATCGCCAACGCAACCGTACGATCGTGGGATTCCCGGAGGCGGAGAAAGCTGACCCCGCCGAACTCCTGGTCTCGCCGTGCGAGATTCTGATCCCAGCGGCTACAGAAAACCAGATCACCAGCCGCAACGCCGACCGCGTAAAGTGCCGGATTCTCGCAGAGGGAGCCAATGGCCCAACCACAGCTGCCGCCGATGAAATCCTGGCCGATAAGGGCGTGTTCGTGATTCCCGACATTCTGTGTAATGCGGGCGGTGTGACGACCTCGTATTTCGAGTGGGTGCAGGACCGTCAGGGCTATTTCTGGAAGGAATCCGTGGTGAACGAACAACTGGAAACCATCATGGTGGCCGCATTCGATGATGTGGTTCGGTACGCTGAAACTCACCACGTCAATAATCGGATTGCAGCTTACATGCTGGCGATCGACCGCGTAGCCTACACGCTACGCCAGCGCGGAATCTACGCGTAGAGAGCTGCTATGAAACGTCGACCTTTGCTGTTTTTGGTCTTCGTTGTGTTCTTCACGGCCGTCGCAATTTCGCAAGGCGCTCCCTCGCAAGGCCAACCTACTTCCCAAACAAACGCAACGGCAAAAGCTGACCAGGCGCCAACCGCGTCGGAGATTGCCGCCGCAAGGGCAAGCCACAAAGTCTGGGTGAATCTTGACAGCGGTATCTACCACAAAGGCGGCCACTGGTATGGCAAAACGAAGAACGGCAAGTTCATGGCGCTGGACGAAGCCAGGAAAGCCGGTTACAAACCGGCCAAGCGCGACTGAATTCCCAGGTTTGCAACCCGCGTTCTTTTCGATTGATCGGCGGTTTTTCCAACTTGCTTCACAGCCCGAGCCTGGGCGAACATTTTCGTAGATCGCCTCTGTGTGAACCACAGAGGAACACGCAGTATCATGGAGAACTCGTGCCCTCCAAGAGGAAACTCGCCCCCAAGACGGAGCTCTCCCCAGCGGCGATCAAGCTGCGCCTTCTAAAGGGCCTGCGATGCACGCTGCAGTTTGAGAAGAAAGCCCGGGAATCCGGCGCACATCTGATTGCGGGTGTCGATGAGGTTGGTCGCGGTTCGTTATTTGGGCCAGTCGTCGCCGCTGCAGTAATTCTCGATCCTGCCTACCGCATTCGGGGGCTCCGCGACTCGAAGCTGCTGCTGCCCGAGCGCAGAGAAATTCTGGCCGACCGCATCCGCGCACACGCGATCGCTTGGTCGATTGCCGCAGTGGACGCCGCCCGCATCGATCAAATCAACATTTATCAGGCTTCCCGGCTAGCTATGCGGGAAGCGGTTATGCAGTTGTCCCCAGTGCCCGACCATTTGCTGATCGACGCTCTGCGCCTGGATTGCGATCTGCCGCAGAATGCGATCATTCACGGCGACGCGCTCTCTGCTTCGATCGCTGCCGCTTCGATCATCGCCAAGGTAGAGCGCGATCGCATCCTGCGCGAATGGGACCCCGTTTTCCCGCTCTACGGGCTCGCCTCAAACAAGGGATACAGCACGCCGCATCACATCGCCGCACTTCGGGAGCACGGCCCGTCTCCTTTGCACCGCCAGTCGTTTGCTCCGGTCTGGATGAACCCAGTCCCCCAGGAAGTCCTTGGGTTCATGCTGGATGAAAAGCCGGAGGAAGTTCTGGAGGAGATTGCGGTCGAGGTAAACGAAGCGGCCGTGTGATTGTTTAAGGCCGAGAAAACGGCTCATTTCTGCATCGCAACGCATTTCCGAACCATCTCATCTAGGACGTGGTAGAACAGGCGGGTAACTTTCGGTGAATTTTGGCGTCCAATGTTGTCGGGAGAGCCGCGCGTGAAATCGGAGTGTCTGCCATTTAGCCAGGTCCCGCATACAACCAATCTCTTCGGCGATTTTCTTTACTCCTTCGAAAAAGTCGAGCGCTTCTACCCCCGTACTCCTTTTTTTCAGCAATGGGCCAAAGATGAAGCCTCGCGTGTGCGATATGAGTTGGCCCGCCGAGAGCGCATGGCTGCGATTCTGCAGCGACAGAATCGATCGTGGGGCGCAGCTGCCCAGACGTTCGAAAACATTGATCGTTTCCGCAAGGGCGCTAATGCTGTCGTCACAGGCCAGCAAGTGGGGTTATTCGGAGGTCCGCTATTTTCTATCTACAAAGCCCTTACCGCCGTCAAGCTTGCCGATATCGCCACGCAGGAGGGTCTGCAGTGTGTTCCCGTGTTCTGGCTTGCCACAGAAGACCACGACTTAGACGAGGTGAAGCAGGTCTCGCTTTCCGGGCCGGATGCTTCGCTTGAGAAATTCGTCGCCGCGCCCGCGGCCATACCAGACGCTCCAGTCGGCAACATTGTTTTTGGAACCGAGGTTCAGTCGCTTGTCGACGACGCCGCTAAACTGTTAGGCGGTTCCGAGGTTGTCACTGTTTTACGCGAGAGCTACCGGCCAGGGCAGACTTTTGGAGGCGCCTTCGCCCGCTTGTTCGCGGCCTTGTTCGCAGATCGTGGAGTCATTCTGCTGGATGCATCCGACCCCGAACTCCATCAGGTTGCCAAGCCCATCTATCGGGGTGGCATAGAGCACATCGCCGAAATTGGCGACGCTCTTCTTGAGCGCGGTCAACAGTTGGAAACCGCAGGGTATCATCAGCAAGTTAAAGTCAGTCCGACTTCGGCAGTACTGTTCACGATTCGCGACGGTGTGCGCGTGCCTGTCCACCGCGCCGCAGGTTCCGACTTTGAGATTGGAGGGGAGAAAATCTCCCGCGACGATTTGCTTGCCCGCATTGATTCGGCACCCGAGGATTTCAGTCCTAACGTGCTCTTGCGTCCCGTAGTGCAGGATTATCTCTTGCCGACTCTCGCCTACACCGGAGGAAGTGCTGAGGTCGCTTATTTTGCCCAGGCTGCCGTGGTCTATGAGAAATTGCTGGGGAGAGTTACTCCCATCGTGCCGCGCTTCTCCGCTACTCTGGTCGAAACAAAACTGCAAAGCCTGCTTGATCGCTATCATTTGACTTTGCCCGATGTTTTTCGTGGGCCAGAACAACTGCGCGATGAACTCGCGGCCCAAGCTCTTTCTAATGAACTGCAGTCCGCATTTGCAAATGCCGAGACTTCTCTCAAGAATTCCATTGCGGCGATTCGCAGCGCCCTCGAGCGTCTTGACAAGACGCTAGTGGATGCTGCCGACAATGCCATGGGCAAGATCCATCACCAGCTTGAGAGCCTACGAGCACGTGCGGCGCGGGCCGAACTTCGGCAAACCGAGGTCGTCGGCCGTCATGCCCAGTTGTTGAGCAATGCGTTGTACCCGAACAAAACGTTGCAGGAGCGCGAGGTGGCGGGAATTTACTTCTTGTCGCGCTACGGCAAAGACTTTTTGCGCAACATTTACGACCGCATTCAGACGGACTGCCTGGATCACCAGATAATTTCTCTCTGAGTTTTGTTCGAGGCCTCAGCCTACCCCAGTTTTTCTTCTAATTCCTCCAGCGACTCGACTCGGGGTACATCGAGTTCGCGATATGCACCGGAAACATCAAATAGCATCGCCTGCATGTTCGCCTTTTTCGCGCCGAGATAATCTACGGAATAGACATCGCCGACATATAGGCTCTGCACCGGATCGGCATTCATCGATTCCAGAGCTGCCATGAAAATGGCCGGATCGGGTTTTTCGCGTCCCACCAGGCCCGAATCGGTAATCGAACGGAAGCAATCTGCAATTCCGCAGCGATCGAGCACCGCAGCAATCTTCCCATCGGCGTTAGAAACTACTGCCAATGGATATCGTGAGCCGAGCCGTTGAAGAATCTCGCGAGTTCCTGGACGGATGTCACCCCAGTTCGCAGAAACTCGTGTTGCGTCCACCAGTTTGTCGCGGAGAGCATCATCGTCAATTCCCAACTCCTCCAGCAGCCGTGTATAGAACATGAACCAGAAACCGTGATCAGCCGGGCCACCGCGCTCCACGATCTCGTCAAACTTTTTCTTCGTCACCCGCTCGATGGCATGCCACTGGTCAAGAGTAGGGGCCAGCCCTCTTTTGTAGAGCGAATCGAGGATCACCGGTCGACTGGGGAATAAAAGTGTGTTGCCGATATCGAAGAAGATCGTCTTCAGCTCGGGCATTCACTCCATATTCGCATAAGGCATGCAGGATCTGCTCGAAACACCGAGGACGGTTGAGGAAACTAAAGAATGGTTAACAGGAACGCTGCACGGCGGAACTATGAGAGCTCTTTATCTCTCTTCTTGCCGTACCGATAAGCCAACCCAACACCGGCGGTCATAAATCCCAGGGGGGGCACAAGAAGCACTAAAATTCCGCGGTTGATGGCGCGCTGGCCATCTTTACTGGTACCCGCCGCATTGCTGTAACACATAGCGCATCCCTGGCCGAAAGCCGGCGCAGCCCAGAGTGCGATTGCCAGAGAAAGCAGTCCTACACTTGATCTCATGACGCACCCAACTTCACGACACGGAATGCATCTGCAAAAAAGATGAACATCAGGCACAGGCAAGCCACTACCGCGGCCATCATGACCCATCTCATCGAGGCAACCTCGTACTTCAGGTGCATGAAGTAGCCGATGATCAGAGCTGATTTGATGATCGAGAGGACCATCAGCGCTTCCAGCATGCGTACCGGCTGAAAGAATTGCTTGTAGGCGAGCACCACTTCGACTGCGGTGAGCAGCAGCAACACTGCCCAAACCCAGAGGTACTGGCTCTTGCTCTCGTCATGATGCTCGGCGATTGTATGCATCCTGCAATGCTCCTCTTCCAGTCAGCTTCCAGTTCAAAAACGTTGTTGCACTAATCGAGCTCTACTCACCCTGTGATTCGCGTCGACATCAAATAAACCAGCGGGAAAATAAACATCCACACTAAATCAACGAAGTGCCAATACAAGCCGGCAATCTCGACATCGTGCGCGTCGTAATCCTTGGGTTTGAGAAACAAAATCATCGCGGCGATCACCGCTCCAATCAGCAACACGTACACGCCAGTATGAAACACGTTACCGGCCGGGATCGCGAGCCACGCGACAAGCCAGATCGCCAGCAGAATAGGCAACCATTTTTTCCGCAACGCAACTACGCCGAGATACATGACCCCGATGGTCACGTGCAGCATGTGCATGCCGGTCAGAGTAAAAAAAGTGCCGCCGAACTGCGGCACATTCGCAGCCCACGGATTCTTAAACGGCGTCATCCCCTCAGCAATCAGTTTCGACCACTCCATCGCGTGCAGCACGATAAAGGCGGTGCCGAACAACATGGTGAGGAGGATCCAGTTTCGCGTCCAACTGCGGTCGCCCCGACGGGCAGCAAGCACTCCCAAAACCATGGTGAGAGAGCTTGACAGAAGGCAGCCGGTCATTACTGTGGCGTTCAGGATGCTTTCCTTATGAAATGGAGTAGGCCAGTCGGGATTGGAGATGCGCCCGTAGCTATAGGCGAACAACAGCGCTCCAAATGTCAGGGAATCAGAGAGCAGGAACAGCCACATCCCGATCTTCTTCGAGTAGGTGCCGAAGAGCGACGGTTCGTAAGTTTCCGCCAGCCCGTGCTGCACCGCGACATCAGCCATGGTTTCCGTCTCCTGATTTGAACTGACCAACTCGGCCACCGAAAACCTACAAAGGTGGTCGGCTCAGCTAACATCTCTTTTTATCTGGCGAACCACAACAGCGCGAAGATCCCCACCCACAACAAGAACATGAAATGCCAATACCAGGCCGTCACGTCGACGACGATACGCCTCGCTTCCACCGGCTTGTTCAGTAGCGAAATGGTGGCCGCGTACAACAGAACCAGCACGCCTCCGGCAAGATGTACCCCGTGCGCCGCCGTCAGCAGATAAACAAACGAACTGCTGGCACTTGTCGCAATGTAGAACCCGCGCGTAGCCAGTTCCTGCCAGGCTAGCCACTGTCCGGCCAAAAATCCACCGCCCAACAAAACTGTTACGTACAACCAGGGCAACCTTCGCTCGTCGCCCAGGGAGACGCCGGGAATGGATTTTACGGGAGCCAATGCTGCCTGACGCGTAATCTGCCGCCTGGAGAGTTCCGCGGTGATACTGCTTGCGGCCAACAGTCCGGTGTTCACCAGCAAGAGCCCAAGCGGGAGCTGAACTGGAATCCAATCGTGAACATAGCTGTTAGTCTTGTCGTCAAGTGTGGGCAATCCCTGGCGAACGATGTAGGCACTCGTGATGGAGACGAAGAACATGAAGATGGGAGCCAGAGCAATCGCTAATCCCAATCGGGCCCGACGCAGTCTCTGGCCATAATCGGGATAGCCATCACCACCGCCGCCATCACCACCGCCGCCATAGGCGGGAGGGTGAACTCCCCCGCCCTGGCCGGTTTCTGGAAGCTTTACCGGAACTGTTGAACTCAAACTCGCCATAACTACACCCTGCGTAGGGCAAACATTTCCGTCCGCCTGGGCGGGCAGGGAATGCCCGCCCTCCACGAACTAATGCGCCGTCACCGGCGTCGGATCTGTCTGCATCACGTAATCCTTTGCTGCTCCTGGAACGCCGTATTCATAAGGTCCGTGATACACAACAGGCGTATGTCCGCCAAAATTGTCATGAGGAGGCGGCGTGGCTGTCGTCCATTCCAACGTTGTCGCTTCCCACGGGTTGTCGCTCGCCTTCGGACCTTTGAACATGCTCCAGAACAGATTGATCAAAAAGATGAACTGCGCGGCAATCGTAATGAAAGCGGCATAGGTCATGAAAGTTTGCACCGGAATCAAATTGTGCAAGTAAGCAACCTCGGTGAGCTGCGAATAGCGACGTGGATGCCCCGCCATCCCCAGGTAATGCATGGGCATAAAGATGGCGTAGGTGCCTACGAAGGTTAGCCAGAAATGCAGCTTGCCCAAGCCTTCATTCATCATGCGTCCAAACATTTTTGGGAACCAGTAGTAAGTCGCGCCAAAGATGCCAAAGATCGACGCTACGCCCATGATCAGGTGAAAATGTCCCACGACGAAATATGTATCGTGCAGCGGAATATCAAGCACAGGCTGGGCAAGAAACGGTCCGCTCAATCCGCCCGAGACGAACAGCGAGACGAAACCGACAGCAAACAGCATCGGGGCGTAAAACCGGATTTTGCTTTTGTGCAGCGTTCCCAGCCAATTGAATGTCTTGATCGCCGAGGGAACGCCGATGGCCATGGTCATGATCGAGAACGCAAACGCCGAGTAGGGGCTCATGCCACTCATGAACATGTGATGCCCCCACACGACAAAACCCAGAATGCCGATTGCCATGATCGCGTACACCATGGCTCGGTAGCCGAAGATCGGCTTCCGCGAGAAGGTGGAGAGCAACTGGGATGCAACACCCATGCTGGGGAGAATCGCGATGTACACCTCAGGGTGGCCAAAGAACCAGAAAAGATGTTGCCACAGCAACGGGGACCCGCCCTTGTGCGCCATCACCTGGCCGTTTACGACGACCAGCGGCACGTAGAAGCTGGTGCCCAGATTTCTGTCGAGCAGGAGCAGGATGCCGGCCGAAAGCAGTACCCCGAATGCCAGCAACCCTAAGATCGCGGTTATAAACCAGGCCCAGCAGGTCAGCGGCATGCGCATCATCGTCATGCCCTTGGCGCGCAAATCCAATGTGGTAGTGATGAAGTTCAGTGCGCCCATCAATGACGCTATGCAGAACACCGCAATACTGGTCACCCATAAGTCCGCACCCAGTTGTTCGCCTGGCCCTGTGTTGGTGAGCGCGCTCAGCGGAGCATATCCCGTCCAGCCATGCAGCGGCGCTCCCCCGGTCACGAAGAAGGCTGCAATCATCACTACGAAAGCCACGAATGTGGTCCAGAAGGAAAGCATGTTGAGCACGGGAAAAGCCATATCGGGCGCACCGATCTGGATGGGCAAGAAATAATTTCCGAACCCGCTTTGCGGCGCCGTCGTCAGTACGAAGAAGACCATAATGGTGCCGTGCATGGTCAACAGGCTGAGGTAGGTTTCCGGCTTGATCTCGCCGACCAGCGGCAGAACGGCTGTCGGCCAGATCAGGTGGATGCGCATCAGCAGCGACAAAAACATGCCAACGAACACTGCAATCAGCGCCAGGAAGTAGTATTGAAGCCCGATGACTTTGTGGTCCAGGCTGAAGATGTATTTACGAATGAACCCTTGAGGTGCCGCATGCGCGTGAATCGTCGCCGATGTCGCCATTACTGTTTCTCCGCCTCCCGTGCTGCCAGCCACTTATCGAAGTCTTCCTGCGCTACGACGTGGACCATGCCATGCATCTTGTAATGCCCTAAGCCGCACAATTCGGCGCACGCAATCTCGTAGTCGCCCACCTCGGTCGGCGTGAAATGCATGTGGATTGCAAGCCCGGGGACCGCATCTTGTTTGAATCGCAACGAGGGAACAAAGAAACTGTGAATGACATCGACTGCTCGCAGAGTCAGATCAACTTCGCGATTCACCGGCAGATACATGGTTCCGGTGACAACGTCATCTTTGGCGTCGGGATCGGATGTGTCCAGCCCCAACGCCGCTTCGTTGCCGGCGGAGGGATCCATCAGCTTGGGGTTGGTTTTGGCAAATTTTCCATCGGGCCCCGCGTAGCGGAAGTACCAGGCAAACTGCATTCCGGTGACTTCCACCGGAACCGCTCCAGGCTTGGCGGGCTCGAAGCGCTCGCTCGCCCACACGTGGCTGCCCATTAAGTTCAGCCCGATAAAGAGAATGGCAGTCAGGGTGGTCCACAGCACTTCCAGCTTGGTGTTGCCGTGGGAATACTCAACCGGCCCGGAAGAAGCGCCAGCCCGGTACCTCCAGACCAGCCATCCCAGTCCACACTGTGCCGCCAGAAACACGACGCCCATCAGAACGTAAGTCAGGGCGAATTGATGATCGATCCATGGCGCTGCTGCGGCTGTCCCATGCGGCAACCACCAGGTTTTTGCGGCGAAGAAGTAGGTGCTGACAAAGGTGATCAGCCAGATAATCACCAGCAGAGCGAGACCCATCTAGAAGACCTCCCGGAAGTCGTGGGATCGCGTAACTGACTTGTTCGTAAAAAACAAGGAAGCATATCACAGGTCGCCGTGACGTTTGCAAGACCTGTACTGGCTTAGTGACGGCAGCCCTCACGTGTTTTGCCGGCGAGCGCTGAACGTCAGGATCGAGCCATTGAGCTCCGGCTCGAAGTCTCTGAACCCAGAAGCAGTCAAATACTGCTCCATCTCCGAACCTCCGAATATATGAAGGCCGTGGCGCTTGCGACTCCAATCGCGCACTCCGGAGAACTTCAGTATTCCGCCGTCGCCGATGTCGAAAGTAAAAACGGAGAGCAGCGCCCCTGGCTTCATGACCCGAGCCATCTCGCGCAAAGCCACCACTGTGTCCGCAAATAGATGAAGCGAGCCGCAACAGATCGTCGCATCAAAAACGCACTCCCGGAAGGGGAGAACTTCCACTCTGGCACGCGCGAAGTGCATGTTACAGATGCCTTCCTGTGCCACGTGTACGTGTCCCTGACGGAGCATGCCCATCGATACGTCGATGCCGTAGACCTCCCGCTTCGCCGACGCGACTCTCCGACCGTAAGTGCCAGGACCACAGGCAACGTCCAGGATTGACCCAGTCGTCGATTGCAATTTTTCTGTGACCTTATGGATCAGCTGGCGAAGAGACGGACTGCGAATCCCTCCATAGAGGTTCAGAACCACCGGATACCAGAGCTTAGTCTCGTAAATCCGAGCCATCCGATCAATGAAGCGCATTCTCCTTAGCACCGGATCCGCGCTTCGAGCCAGCTCTTCGCCAAGGAAATCTGGGATCCCATCCATAATTGGATATGTCCGTGAGCATGAAATGCAGCGGATGGTGCCGCCCTCTTCGTGAAGCCCTCCTTTACAGGCGGGGCATACGTAAAGCCCCATTTTGTTAGTCACCACTGCTTCGGCCGACATACTGGCTTCTTCTCTCCCCGACCACTCTCAATCACGATTTCGTATACGATACATGACGTAATCATGGGCAAGTCAGGTCACGGCCACGGCACCGCTTACGTTCGTCTGCAAAAGAATTTTTGCTTTGCCTGCGGAAAGAATAATCCGGAGGGAATGAGGCTCAGGTTCAGCTATGACGAAGATCGCGACTGTTTCCTCTGCCGCTTTCGGTTAACCAAGCGCTACACTGGGCCACCGGGTCATGCCCACGGCGGGATCATTGCGACCATCCTTGATGAGGCCATGGGCAAGGTAAACAAGCTAAGACACGTCGTGGCCCTTACTTCGAGCATTACCGTCGACTATTTAAAACCGGTGCCGTTGAACCAGCCTTTGCGAGTCGAATCGCGGGAAGTCAGCGTCCACGGGCGCTATCACACGAACGAGGCCGAAATCCTTAACCAGAAAGGTGAGGTGCTGGCCCGGAGCAAGGGACGCTTCATCGCCATCGATCCTCACAAAATGTTCGGAAAATTCGTAGAACGCTGACCTTCCGGCGGCAAGGGACTATTTGCAACTTTCTAACGCCCTGGCGAGATCCTCAACTCCACGTCTCAGCTCTTTCTCATCTACCGCCGCAAAACCAAGCACCAGCCCATTCGGTTTTGTGCGACCGTAGGCATAGCGACTGAGCGGAAAAACCTCGACGCTGCGCTCTGCGGCCGCTCGCGCCGCACGCTCGGCAGAAATTCCCGCTTGTAACCAGCCAACCGTCCGCAAACCCGCTTCAACGTCAGCGATTTCCAGCAGCCCTCCCAACCTCGCGCGTGCCGCCTCAACCAGTACGGACAATCGCCGCGCGTAAAGCTCCCGCATCCGGCGTACATGTCGCGCAAAATGACCTTCTCGGATGAAGTCGCACAAAATCGCCTGGTCAATCAGCGGGGGGTGATGGGTGCTCACCGATCCTGCCGCCGCAAAAACTTCCACCATGCCAGGTGGAACTACGACATACCCCAGGCGCAATGACGGAAAAAGCACATTGGTGAAGCTGCCGGCGAAGATCACGACCGCGGCCCGGTCTAATCCCTGAAGCGCGGGAATTGGCCTTCCCGAATACCGATATTCGCTGTCATAGTCGTCCTCAAAAATCACGGTCCGTGACCGCCGCGCCCATTCGAGCAGGGACAGCCTTCGCCGCAGGCTCATCGTCACTCCAAGCGGAAATTGATGAGCTGGAGTCACGTATATCAGCCGTGGACTGGGCCACTTTTGCTGCCCGCGTTCAAAATCCAATCCTTCGGAGTCAACGGGCACGGGACAGATCCTTGCGCCGACGGCGCGAAAAGTCGCCGCCGCTCCGGGGTACCCAGGTTCCTCCATCCACACTGGTTCTTCTGGGTCGAGCACCAGATGGGCTGTGCGGTCGAGCGCCTCCTGGACACCGGAGATGATGAGCACCTGCTCGGCCGAACACTTAACTCCACGGGAGACATTCAGATACTCAGCCACTGCGTCGCGCAGCGGGCGATATCCCAAAGCTTCGCCGCCGGCCAGCAAATTTGTCGAGACGCGCCGCAATCGCCTGCTTGCCACCTGGGCCCAAAGATCGGTGGGAAAAACGTCGAGCGCCGGCTCACCGCCTCGAAATGCTCTCGCCGGCCGAGACTTCGTTCGCGGCAACGGCGTCAACCGGCGCGCGTACGCCGAAAGTAGAATCCTCGGCCCCTTTGCCCTGGCACTGGATTTCGGCGGCGGCGCCTGCAGCAACTCTTCGGGAAGTGTTTGGCTGACGTATGTGCCCGAGCCTGTCTTCCCATCTACGTATCCCTCCGATCGGAGTTGTTCATATGCGGTCACAATGGTGGGACGCGACAGTCCGTATTCGACGGCCAAATCGCGGGTCGCGGGGAGACGCCCGCCAGGTGGCAAACGCCCGGCCAGAATCGCCGAGCGGAGCTCTTCATACAGCCAACGATAGAGTTGCACTCCCGCTTTCGGTTCATGCAGATTCAGGGGAAGCGTGCTGGACTTTTTTCCCATTCGAGTGTGGGAGAACGAAATGAGGTCGAACGCTTCGGGAGGAAAGTCGTTCGCTTGCTATTGTGCAGCAGTCATGAAATGCAAAGAAGGGAAAAACTCCAGGCGGTCCGGATCACCACGTGTTGTAAGCGGTTCCCTCGCTGCTGACGCCTTCCGAGCCGCTGTGCACATCGATAATGCCGCCCTGGTCCTGCTCGTCAATCGACATGATCGTGTTTTCTTCCTGGTCGGCAACCCAGGTATCGTTGTGGCCGGTCATGGGGTCGACTGGGAGCTGTTTCAAATAGCCTGACGAGACCAGATCGTCAAGCGATTGCGGCGCTTTCTGCTTGTCCAGTGTGTACTGCGAAATTACAGAACGCAGAGTGAAAAGATTTTGTTTGAGCACCGATTCCCGCGCGCGCACGATGGATTGGTTGTATGCGGGCAGCGCAACCGAAACCAGAATCAAAATGATGCTGATGACGATCATCAGCTCGATCAGGGTGAAACCACGTCCCCGCTTAGCAACAGTTGCCATTACCAGTCCTTGTATTGCGTCCCATCCAGCGCCGTGCCCTGAGACTTCGTAAATACATCGAACACATTTTGTCCGCCCCACGAGTCGGAATCGGGATCGTCCTGCATGGAACGCATTCCCCACTCTTTCGTACCCGTCATGGGGTCAACGGGAATGCGGCGCAAGAATTTCAGTTTCTTGCCGTGCACATCCACACCCTTTACCAAGGTGTCGAGGTCGGACGGATACCCTTCCGTTCCCACCTTGGCTTGAAATGCACCTCGATCGACGGCGTCTTTGTAACGGTCGATCGCGTCCCGCATCTCCCACAAATCGTGGCGTAACTCGCGCTCCTTTTCACGTTTGATGGTTACGCGAGCCAGTGGAATGGCCAGCGTCGTCAGGATCATCAGAATCGTTGTCGCAACGATCAGTTCGATCAGGGTGAAGCCGTACGCCACCGCATTCGGCCGAGTTCTTTGCGCTGCAAACTTCATAGTCGATGTGTTTTCTTAAAGGAATGCTTGAATGGCGCTAATGACGCGGCAGCTACTGGATGGTCACGCTCGCTGTCGCGCCAGCCACCAATGTAGGCTGCATGCCAGGATCGCGCATCCCTCCTTTCGAGATCGCGAGACTCGACTGCCCGGGCCCTTTGGCCATGAAGGTCAAGGTCACCACCGGCCCGGTGCCTGAAATGCCGCTGGCCCCAGGTGGGCGGGTAGCTGTGATCTGCAATGTTCCCGTCGTGTCATCGTCGCGGTGGACCAGAGCGACGGGTTGACCGTCTTGCGACAGTAAAGTCCCGTTCGAGACATTCACCACCTGCAGAATCTTGGGGTCGTAGCTGACTTGCAGAGGCACGGAGTAGGCGTTCTGCGCGCCGGTTAGTAGAACATTTATCGCAAACGTCGCTCCTTTGGGCTGCATAATCGTCTGCGGATCAAAGCCAAAACTGGCAGAAGCTGGCTGAGGCGTCGGAGACTGCGCTGCCTGGGGAATTGGCGTTATCGGCTGCGAGTTCTGTGATTGGGGCTGTGTTGCCGGCGCACCCGGAGCCGAAGGCGTATCCGCAGGACGATGACTTACGCGGCGCAACGAGATGGCGCTCGCGGTTCCGATATCGAGAGCCTGCTCGTTAAACTCAGTGAGTTCCTGCTTGCGCACGATGTGCGGGATGAGAGCGAAGACAGTCTCCGTCTCGCTGTGATCGGTAGTGGTCTGACTGAACAGATATTTGAGAATCGGAATCTGCGACAGCAGCGGGAAACCGCTCAGCGCCCGCGTCTGACTGTCTTCCATCATTCCACCCAGCAGATTTACTTCCCCTTCTCTCAGGCGCACTTCGTGTTCAATCTTGCGTTGTCCGATGACGGGCTGCTGGATGCCGCCAATGTTAGATGTGGTGTCCACCTCAGAAACTTCCATGGTGATCTTCATGGTAACGTCACCATTCGCATGGACTCTGGGTGTGACATCGATATTTACGCCCACATCGATGTACTGAAACTGCGTGTTCACAAGCGGATTGATACCGACACCGCCGATTCCGGGCTGAAACGAACCGGTGGCAACCGGGACGCGCTGTCCAATTTTAAGGGTCGCCTTTTGGCCATCAATCGCGCGAATCTGCGGCTTCTGGATGAGCTTGGTGTTGCTGTCACTGAATAAGGCAGTCGCCGTAGCCTGCGAGATGGTCACAGTGAAGTCAGTGGCGTTTAGGTTGCCGAGGGTGTTGAGGTTGATCCCGCTGTTCGTAGTGCTGGTGTTTGTCGTGCTCGTCCCATTGTTCGTCGTGTTGTTGGTAATGTTCTGCTGGAGTTGGACAGAGCCACTTGTGGGCGGATTAATGCCCAATGTGCGGGACTTGTCACGGCTGATTTGCATCACAGCAACGTCAACCACCACTTCTGACTTCGACCGGTCGAGGTCGGCGATCAGCCACTGGGCCAATGCCAACTGATCCGGGGTGCCACGCACCACGATGGCGGACTCGGAGGGCAGCGGCTGAATGCGATTAATTTCCAGAATCTGCCGCATCGCATTGGTGACGTCCTGCAGTTCCGTTGGCTGTGAGAGATTCGAAAGGTAAAACGTCTTGACTACGACCTGCTCGAGATCTTTCCTCTTGGCGGGATTGTCTGCTGCCACGAAAATCGTGTTGGCTGTTACCGGCCGCCAAAAAGTTTTCGTCTCGACAGCGATAATCTGAAGAGCTTCTTCCAACGAAACATTATTCAGCTCGATCTTGATACGTCGCGAAGTGTAATCGGGATCAAACAACACATTGATGCCGGCAAGCTTGCCGACCGTTTCATAGATCACTTTGCTGTCTTCAGTGATCTTCAGGTTGATGGGAACGTTGGAGATGGGTGCTAGTTCTACCGGCCCGCCGGCATTCTGAAGGAGCTTTTGAAGATAGTCCGCTGAAGGCACAGAAGACTTGGAGGGCGCTGTCTTGGCGCTCTCAATCATTTGCTGAGTGCGCTGCAGTTCCTGCTTGGCAATCGCGCTTGAAGGATCGATTTCCGCCGCTTTCTGAAATTCTGCCAGGGCTGGTTCGAGCTGTCCCGCTTCTCTCAGCAACTGGCCCTTATGCACATGTGAGGCGGCCGCGAGGAATCGCAAACGCTCATAGGAAGCGCGATAACTCAAGTTAGCCGGGCTGAGATCATAAGCCCGCTTGTAAAAATCGTACGCCTGCTCGTAGTTCTGACGGGCTTCGGCCTCGCGCCCTCTTTTATACAAGTTCTTGGCATTGTCGGCGGCCGGAGCTAAAGAGATAATCGCCATTAATATCAATAGGATAGATGCCGACCGGCCAAACAATTTCATCGCAAGCCCTTCCCCAAAAAGTCTCCTCCTCAGCCTTGGATTTAGGCCAAATCCAAGGTGCGCGAGCTTGATCTTAGAAGCTGTATGCGTGGCGATTATAGCATTGCCTCCGACCCCACCGAAGTGCCTGTCTTGGTTGCAGTTAACTCGTAAGTCCTAATCCCCTTAGCCGCCAAGTCCGGGCTTAGAAGAGATCGATTTATGGCCGTCCCAAACACGGTGATCCGATGAGATAAGCTTATGAGAGTAATGCCGCGCCCCAGCACACAGCCAACCCGCCCCAATCCCGAGAAAAATCCCCGTCGCGACCCTACCGCCGCCGGACAAAGAGACGCCGCTGTAAACAGGATCGCTTCGCATAACTACTTCTTGCTGGAAAAATTTGAGACCGGCATCGCTCTAACCGGAACCGAGGTCAAATCGGTGCGGGCAGGACGCACGAACCTGAAAGACGCATACGGCTTGATCAAGGACGGGGAGCTGTGGCTGCTGAACTGCCACATCGGCGCTTACGAACACGGCAACATTTTCAACCATGCTCCGCTGCGGACCCGTAAGCTGCTCGTGCATCGCGAGGAAATTCGTAAGCTGATCGGCAAGACTCAACAGCGCGGACTGACCCTGATTCCCACGCGCATGTACTTCAAGAATGGCCGTGTCAAAGTTGAGTTGGCGCTCGCCAAGGGAAAGCAGCTCTGGGACAAACGAGAAACCGAGCGTCGCCGCACCGCCGACCGCGAAGCCAGAGAAGCTATTGCTCGGGGCAGAAAAGGACGCTAACTTTCCCACTGCTAAAGGCGCGGTGCTTGCATAAACAACTTCTCAGCGCTAATACTTGAAATCTATCCCAATTATGAAGACTACACTTTCTCTTTCCTCTCCCGCTGAAGTTGACACCGAATGTCTTGCCGTGGTGGTCCTCGATCGCGCTGAAAAGAACAGCGCGGCGCAAGATAAACCTGAGCCTGGCGTCGCGGCGAGTGACACCGCCGTTCGTGAAGCCGCATCTGACGTGATTGCCAGCGGCGAAGTGTCCGGCAAACTTTTCGAGGCCAACCTGCTACATCGTCCTGCCAAACTGAAGGCAAAACGTCTTCTGCTGCTCGGCGGCGGCAAGGCCAGCAGTTTTACATCGTCTGACTTGCGCAAGCTGGCAGGTGTTGCCGTACGCTTTCTGAAACCACGCGGCATTCGAGGTTTGGCTTTCCTCGCTCCGGAAGCCAACATGAGCAGCGAAGAGGCCGTCGCTGCGATTGTGGAAGGCGCGTTCGTCGGCAACCTTGATCCTGACGTCTACAAGAGCGACCGCAAGGATCAAGCGATAGAGAGTGTTGCGGTACTGGCCCGCGGCAATCAGGCTCAACTCCAAAAGGCCATGGATGAGGCGCGAATTATTGGCGAATCGCAGAACTTCACCCGCGAACTGGTGAATGAGCCAAGTAACCGGATGACGCCCACCATTCTGGCGGAGCGCGCACGCAAAATGGCCCAGGAGGTCGGATTGAAGTGCGAGGTCTACGGAGCCGACAAGATAAAAGAGTTAAAAATGGGGGCCTTCTGGGGTGTAGCGCAGGGCTCCGATGAGCCGCCGGCGTTGATCGTCTTGCGCTACGAGCCAGCCGGAGCACCAGCAGCACCGGTCCTCGGATTAGTCGGCAAAGGCATCACCTTCGACACCGGAGGTATTTCCATCAAGCCTGCCGACGGCATGGAAAAAATGAAGTACGACATGGCTGGAGGTGCCGCCATGCTCGGAGCGATGCGCGCAATCGCATTGCTTAGACCAAAAAACAAAGTCATTGCGGTGGTCTGCGCAAGCGAGAACATGCCCTCAGGTAAGGCCCAGAAACCCGGTGATGTGCAGATCGCCATGTCCGGCAAATCGATTGAGATCATCAATACTGACGCCGAAGGCCGACTCGTACTGGCGGACGGTCTCCACTATGCGCGCCAGCTCGGATGCACGCACCTGGTGGACGCCGCGACTTTAACCGGCGCCGTTGTGGTTGCATTGGGCTACGTGAATGCCGGGGTGTTTGCAAATGACGACAAGTTTTATGAACAATTCGCGAGCGCGGTGAAAGAAGCGGGCGAAAAGTTCTGGCGCATGCCGCTCGACGAGGACTACAAGGAGAGCATCAAGTCGAACATCGCCGACATGATGAACACCGGCGGACGCTGGGGTGGCGCGGTGACGGCTGCCATGTTCCTGAAAGAGTTCGCCGAGAATACTCCCTGGATTCATCTCGACATCGCCGGCACTGCCTGGATGGAAGATACCAAACCCTGGATCGCAAAGGGCCCGTCGGGCATCGCGGTGCGTAGCCTGGTGGAGTTGGCAAGAAACTTCAAGCAGTAATTCTGCCTTTCGAGGAAGTCACATCACGGGCGGAAGTGAAATGCCCATGATCCCGAGCGCCCGAATCAGCTCCCGACGCGCCACTGCGGCAGTTGCCAGCAGAAATCTTTTCCGGTTCTCGTCCGGCTCGGCAAGAATTGGGTAGCGATGGTAGAAGGCATTGAAGAGCTGCGCTAACTGGAATACGTGTTTGGTGAGATAGGCGGGTTCGGTGGTAGCGATGCACTGATCGACGATGTAAGAAGTTTTTGCCGCTGCCAGCCAGAGCTCCCAAACATCATTAGCATTCAGTTGCTGGGAATACTGATTCGAAGAAAGAAAGTCCCCCAACCTTTTGCTGAATGCGTCCGGATCGAGGCCGCCTTTGCGAAAAATGTTGGTAGCGCGCACGACGGCGTATTGCGCGTATGGGCCAGTCTCTCCCTCGAAGCTGAGCGCTTCTTTGAAATCGAATGCGATGATCGATGACTTAGTGAACTTAAGCATGAAGTATCGCAATGCGCCCACCGCGATCTGCGTGGCAATTCCGGTGCGCTCTACTTCACTCAGTTCCGAATGGCGTGCATCGACCTCTTGCTGGGCCGATTCGATCAACCTGTCGATCAGATCATCTGCCTTTACCCCGAAGCCTCTTCGCCCTGAAACTTCGATAAACGGGCGGGCTTTGTCATCTTCCGAAAGATCGTAGCCCAATTCCTGCGCGCAGCGCGGCGTGAGCGCCACCATCTCATAGGAAAAGTGTGTGTAGTGATCGGCTTGCCGGGTGTAGCCCAATCCGCGCAGCGCTTCAATCACCGTGTTCTGCGCTTCCGCCTGGCGGGCATCGATAACGTTGTAGATTTCGGCAACGTCACCGAAATGGGGATGGTTCGGTTCCCCCTCGGTGGTTGACACCCAGCAATCGTGGTCATTGGGATAGCGGTAAAACTTGCGATATCCAAAATCGCGTCCCAGCACTCCGAACTTCCACATGTGATAGGCAATGTCCTTGCCGACATAGCCGACGGTGCCGTTGGATCGTACGATCACTTTCTGGTGTTCCTCCGGGATCTCTGTGCCCTCTGCGGTTCCGACCGCGCCGCGCCGCATCACCCAGCAGCCCTTATTCTTGCCTTCACTCTCGAAATAGAGCACGCCACGTTCTTTCAATTGGGTGAAAGCCGCGTCCCAGAAGTGCAAATGGAGGATCTCGCTTTCCCGGGGGAGAAAGTCGTATTCGATGTCCAGCCGGTTCATCGTCTGCAGATGGAGGCGTAGCACGGAGGTGGAAATCAGATCGGCAAGCGCTGCCGTTTCATTTCCGCCTTGTTCGATCGCATGCAACGCCTGCTGGCGCGCAGCCAGGTTCTGCTTGTCCTGTTCGTACCACTGCGAAACCTGGGCGTACAAATCCCAACAGTAGTAATCGAACCGCGGCTGCTGAGTAAGTTTCTCAATCTCACTGGGCGATTTTCTCTCCAGGTGCGTGAATCCGACGACGACATCGGCGACCTGCACGCCAGTGTTGTCGATGTAGTTCTGAACATCGACTTCGCGGCTAGCGAATCTCAGGAGCCGAACGAATGTATCCCCGAGGATCGCGTTGCGAAGGTGCCCGATATGCGCAGCTTTGTTCGGATTGATGCTCGAGTGCTCGACAAGGATCTTGCCCCTGGGAACGTCGGCGTGACGGCACTTATCGTTCGCGAGCGCTGCCGCAAAATCTCCACGATTCACACGAGCATTGATATAGCCAGCAGCCGCTATCTCGAATCTCTCGAAGCCCTCCACTTCACCAATGCTGGCGACGATTTCCTCGGCAATTTTGCGTGGCGGCTTCCGCAGCTTTTTGGCAAGCTCGAAAGCAATGGGCAGAGCGTACTCCCCGAGTTCCACCCGCGGCGGTTGCTCAACAACAACTTGTTGCATCTGCAAACCGTACGTCCGACGCAGAAAGTCGCGCACGTGCTGAACCAGACGGTACTCCAGATGACGATACAAATGCGCCTCTAAGCTATTGAAGGAAGTAGCGATTTTAGCAGAGGCCAGGCGTGCCAACGGTTTGACGCTGTCGTTGTGCTTCCCTATGATGAAAATCAGATGTTGCTCGTCGCGGGTTGGTTCTCGTTCACCTCGCTGATCGGGCCTTGGCCAACGACACGACTAAGAATCACGTAGCTATGCGCATTGCCTACCTCGATTGCTTCTCAGGAATCAGCGGCGACATGTTGCTGGGTGCGCTGGTGGATGCCGGTGTCCCCGCGCGATTATTTGAGGAGACAGTTTCCGGCCTGAACATCGGGGGACGTCTGGAGATCTCTCGTGTGAATCGCGGCGGCATCAGCGCGACCAAGGTAGACGTCTATGCTCATAGCGAAAAGGACCTACCACGCGAACAGTATTGGGAACAGCAGCGAGCAGCAAAATCACGGCCTACCCGGTCACAGGGGCACGATCCGGTTCAGTTCCTGGAACACAACTATGCCATGCAGGAGGCTAGCGGCCCGCACGAGCATAAGCGTGGATTGCGGCAGATTCGAGAGATCATCGAAAAGGCAGTAATCAGCGAATCGGCTAAAGCAACCGCCCTTGCGGTGTTCCAGGCACTTGGGGAAGCCGAAGCAAAGATTCACAACATAAGCGCCGACGAGGTCCACTTTCACGAGGTAGGCGCAATCGACGCTATTATTGACATCGTTTGCGCAGCAGTCGGCTTGGATTCGCTGGGCGTTGACGAAATAATTTCCTCGAGCCTTAACGTGGGTGGTGGAACTGTCGACTGCGCGCATGGTACGTTCCCCGTGCCGGCCCCTGCGACGTTTGAGCTCTTGAAAGGCGCTCCAGTTTATTCCTCGGGAATCAATGCGGAGCTGGTTACGCCCACAGGAGCTGCGATCGTAAAGGCTGTCGCCCGACGATTCGCACCGTTTCCGAAGATGAAAGTGGAGAAGATAGGCTATGGTGCCGGGACGCGGGAGTTTGCCGAGCAGCCGAACGTGCTTCGCTTGGCGATCGGAGAGACGCAAAATGTGTGCCGAGTTCGGGAAGAAACCGTAACCGTGCTGGAAGCGAACGTCGATGATTCGAATCCGCAAATCCTGGGTTACGTCATGGAGTGCCTGCTAGAAAAGGGCGCTCTGGATGTGTTCGTGATGCCCGTGCAGATGAAGAAAAATCGCCCCGGATTCCTGCTTACGACGCTTTGCAAACCCGAACACGCAGCGGAGATGTGCGATCTCATTTTCCGCGAGACAACGACCTTGGGTGTGCGCCGGCGCCAGGAAAGACGTCAGGTGCTGGCGCGCAAGTGGGTCAGTGTGGCGACGCCCTGGGGCGATGTACGAGTGAAAGTCGCAAGCATAAATGGGACGATCACGAATTATGCTCCGGAGTACGAGGACTGCCGTCGCATTGCCTCCGAGCAGCATGTTGCGTTGAAAACTGTAATGCAAGAAGCCTTAGACAGATATTTGCAATCAAAGAATAACAACTAAGGTTGGGCCTCGACTGCTCTCTTGTCAGACTTCAGGTCCGGTTCGGTTCCTACACTTAAATGACTGAAAAGTTCTACATCACGACACCTATCTATTACGTTAACGCGCGCCCACATATTGGGCACACCTACACCACGATCGCATGCGACGCGATTGCGCGCCGCAAACGCATGCTAGGGGTGAATACGTTCTTTCTCACCGGCACGGATGAACACGGACAGAAAATCGAACGGGCAGCCGAAGCCGCTGGTAAGACCCCTCAGCAATTAACGGACGAGGTGTCGTCGGAATTCCGCGCGCTGTGGGACCGGATGGGCATTACTTACGACGACTTCATTCGCACCACTTCGGAACGGCACAAACGCGGTGTACAAGCGCTCTGGCGTAGGATCCGCGACAATGGCTACATCTATAAGGGCCATTACACCGGGCAGTATTGCGTTTTCGATGAACTCTATGTCGATGCCGCCGGTCCCGGCGCACCTTGTCCGGAGTGCGGACGCCCGACAGAAACGGTGAAAGAGGAAAATTACTTCTTCAAGCTGTCAGCTTTTCAGCAAAAATTACTGGATTTATATGCCGGCCATCCCGAGTTCATCCGGCCCGAGACGCGGCGGAACGAAGTCATTTCGTTCGTGCGTTCGGGATTACGCGATCTTTCCATCAGCCGCAGCACGTTTTCGTGGGGCATTCCCGTGCCGGACGATCCCAAACACGTGATCTACGTATGGATGGACGCATTATCGAACTACATTACTGCTCTGGGATACGGCTCAGAAGACACGAGACTCTACGATCAGTTCTGGCCGGCGGATGTGCACATGATCGGCAAGGAGATCGTTCGCTTCCACTGCGTTTACTGGCCGGCGTTCCTCATGGCGGCGGGCCTGCCTCTGCCCAAAGGAATCGTTGCGCATGGATGGCTCTTGTTCGAAGAGAGCAAGATGTCCAAGTCCCGGGGCAACATTGTACGGTCAGAGACGATTCTGGACGTGCTCGGCCAGGATGCCCTCCGCTATTTCCTGTTGCGTGAGATTGTCTTTGGGCAGGATGGATCATTTTCCTTCGATGCACTGGTGCAGCGCTACAACGCAGAACTCGCCAATGGTCTGGGTAACCTTGCGAGCCGCACATTAACCATGATCACGCGATATTTTCAGGGTGAAGTACCATATCCATCCCCAGCGGCTGCGCGCCACGCCGCCGATGACGCGATTGCAACCTTGGCAACGAGAACCATCGCCGAGTTCAACGCGCTCTTCGATCAATATCAATTTTCGCGCGCACTGGAAACGGCATGGGGTCTGGTTGCAGCCGTGGACAAATACATTGTGGAGAATGAACCGTGGTCGCTTGGCGAGAAGCAAGATGAGCAGAGCCGCGCCCGGCTGGCGACTGTCCTCTATACCAGTGCCGAAGCGTTACGAATTGTAACTGCATTGGCACACGCAGTCATTCCACTGGCTACGGCGAAGATCTGGAGCCAACTGGGGCTGGGCGATATCAGCAAGTTTGATCTGTCAAAACTCAAATGGGGGCAGCTGAAGCTCGGAACCAGGCTGGGCAAAGTGGACCCGGTGTTTCCTCGCTCTGATAAGAGTGCCATCGAAAGGATGCAGAACATGGAAGACCAGGGACGGCCGCTGGCGACTGCAGTTGCGGTCGCGACGGAATCACAGCCGCAGTCTGCGCCCAATCCACAAGTGACCACTCAGGCCTCAGCCGCGACGCCTGCAACGGTACCTGATGGGAAGATTGGCATTGATGATTTCGCGAAGGTCGACATGCGTGTGGGACAGGTCAAAGTCGCTGAAAAAGTTAAAGGTGCGGAGAAGTTGTTGCGATTGGAAGTCGATCTAGGCAGCGAGGTCCGCCAAGTCGTGGCGGGGATCGCGGAGGCTTATGCTCCGGAGACGTTGATAGGTCGCAAAGTTGTGATCGTTGCCAACCTGGTTCCGCGCAAATTGCGTGGGCTGGAATCAAACGGAATGATTGTGGCGGCATCTGCGGAGGGCGGCAGGCCTGTGCTCGCAACTTTTGCTGAAGATGTTCCGGTTGGAACAAGGTTGAAGTAGTCAGGAGTCAGCCTGCTTGCCAGATCTAAACTGCTGACTTCTAGCTACTGACTACTATCCCCATGTTTGTCGATTCCCACGCTCATCTCGATGGCAAACAGTTTCAATCAGACCGCGAGCAGGTGATTGCTCGCGCCCAACAAGCCGGGGTTGAAGCGATCGTAGCTATTGGCAACGGCGACGGGCCGGGCACTCTCGATTGCGGCATCCAGCTGGCAGCGAAGTATGACTTCATGTACGCTACCGTCGGCATTCACCCTCACGAGGCCGAGCTCGCCAGCGACGCGCTTTTTTCCGAACTGCAGCAACTGGCGGAACAACCCAAGGTCATCGCCTGGGGTGAAATTGGCCTCGACTACTTCTACGATCACTCACCGCGTGAGGTGCAGCGGCAAGTCTTCATTCGCCAGATGGAGCTGGCCCGCGCCGCTGAATTGCCTATCGTGATCCATTGCCGCCCTTCGAACAACAGCAACGACGCATGGGAGGACTGTCTGCATCTGCTCACGGGTCACTGGCGCGCGACCGGCCTTGCAGGGATCCTTCACTGTTTCACCGGAACCTGGCCATATGCCGAGCAGGCGCTCGAGATGGGATTCATGATTTCATTTGCCGGAAACGTGACATTTCCCAAAGCCCAGCAGATCCGCGACGCAGCCCGACAAGTACCAATGGAACGTATTCTGATTGAAACCGACTGCCCGTACCTAGCTCCTTTACCCCACCGCGGCAAACGCAACGAGCCGGCGTTCGTGACGGAAACTGCGCGCCAGATTGGTCAACTGCGAGGCATGTCTGCTGAAGCTGTGGGACAGCAGACTGCAAAGAACTTTTACGGTTTCTTTTCGCTTCCCGAAAAGAGCGATTCCGTTTAGCTTGTTAAGCAGCATCTTTCAGCGTGGCAGCGTAATCTGTATAAGCAAAAGCTATGCCCGAAAATACCTTTGATATTGTGAGCAAGATCGACCTGCAGGAAGTCTCAAACGCGATCCAGCAGGCCCTTAAGGAAATTCATACCCGCTTCGATCTGAAGGATTCGAAATCTTCGATCGAACTGGAAGGTAAGGACGCAATAGTTCTGCACTCGGTTGACGAATTCAAGCTGAAGGCGGTCAACGACGTTTTTCAGCAAAAGCTGGTTAAACGTGGCGTTCCGCTCAAAGGCTTGACTTACGGTTCTGTCGAGGCGGCCGCCGGGAGCACCGCCAAGCAGCGCATTACCATGCAGCAGGGCATTCCCATCGAGAAAGCTCGAGAAATCGTCAAGCTGATCAAAAATACAAAGAAGAAAGTGAATGCTTCAATCCAGGCAGACCTGGTTCGGGTCAGCGGAAAAGACCGCGATACTCTGCAGGAAATCATTGCGTTGTTACGGCAACAGGATTTCGGCATTGACATGCAGTTCACGAATTACAGAACAAATTGAAGGCATGCCGCGCAGGCAGAAGGCACGGAGCGTAAGTTGAGGTAACGCGTTTCGCGTTGCCTCCGTGATTCAGTTGCGTGGCAAATCGGACTTTCGCTTGAGCACATCGCCAGCCATTGAAGGCAAGGAAATTTTCGAACTGCTGCGAGACGATCTGTCTGCGATCGAACGGGAATTTGGTCGCGATACAGTTTCTCAGGTCGAAGCCATCACCGAAATTGGCGAATACCTCCGCGCGGGCGGTGGCAAGCGTATTCGCCCTATGCTGCTTCTGCTTTCCTCCAAGCTTTTTGATTATGGCGGACGAGGCGCGATCAAGCTCGGCGCGGTCGTGGAGATCATCCACACGGCCACTTTGGTCCACGACGACATTATTGACGAAGCTCAGAGCCGGCGCGGTCGCCCGGCGGCCAATACGCAATGGGGCAATTCCAAGTGTGTCCTGGCGGGGGACTGGCTCTACATGCAGGCCTTCAAGATTGCGGTGCAGGAGCGGAACTTTCGCATTCTTGACACGCTGATCGATCTGACTCAGCAGATGGTCGAAGGCGAGCTTCTACAAATGGAAAAGTTGGGTAAGCTCATCTCGTTGGATGAGCACTTCGATCTGATCTACCGCAAAACTGCTTGCCTGTTCTCAGTTTGCATGCGGTTGGGGGCGATCCTGGGTGGCGCAAGCTCCGAACAGGAACAAAACCTCGCCCAGTATGGACGGGACCTGGGGATGGCATTTCAGATTGTGGATGACGTGCTCGACCTTACCGCTTCGGAGGAGGTTTTAGGCAAGCCAGTCGCCAGCGATTTACGCGAGGGCAAAGTCACAATGTCGGTAATTCACGCGTTGGAGCGATGTTCGCAACGTGAGCGTCAAATGATCAGCACGGTTATCGGCGACCGCGCTTTTAACGGCGTCACGCACGGCGACATCCTGGGAATTCTCCATCGCTATGGTTCGATCGACGCAGCTCATGAGAAGGCCACTCAGTACGCGCTGCTGGCGCGCAATGCCATCTGTGGTTTTCCAAAAGGCGAAGCTAAACGCGCACTGCTCTGGGCGCCCGAGTTTGTGGTGGCCCGCGAGAAGTAGAAATTATATTTGGGGGAGTTTCGTCGTAGCGGTGGGGGAGTTCCTTCGGACGTGAACAGTTTCCTCTCACTACTTGCGCATCACGGCTACACACTGATTTTTCTAGTGGTCCTGGCGGAAGCGATAGGTTTACCAATGCCGGCGGCCCTGGCCTTGGTCGGCGCTGGTGCAGCGGTTGCTTCCGGCACACTTCGGGCGCCCGGCGTGCTGGGCCTGGCCTTCCTTGGTTTGCTCGTTGGAGATACTTCGTTATTTGTCCTGGGTCGTTACATGGGCTGGGCCCTGCTAGGAGTTCTCTGCCGGGTATCGATCAATCCGGAGACTTGCATATTGCGGTCCGCAGAATCGTTCTATAAACGCGGGAAAATCACAATTCTGATCGCGAAGTTCATCCCCGGCATAAACACCATGTCTGCGCCCCTGGCGGGAAGCATGAAAATGCGCTACTGGCAATTCTTGCGGCTCGATTCCGCTGGCGCGCTGCTCTACATCCTCGCCTATGGTAGTCTCGGTTTCCTGTTTCGCGATTTTCTGGCGCGAATCACAATCGGCTTTCAGACCGCAGCGCATGTACTCTCCGAAACCTTATTCGCTGCTGCGGTTGTTTACATCGCTTATCGCATTTGGCTGTATAAGAAAAACAAAATTTACGGCGTGGTGCCGAGGATTCAGGTCCAGGAGTTGGCCCGCAAACTGCGAAGCGAGGACAGCAATGTATTGCTCGTCGACGTCCGCAGTCACGGCTACTACGATTCCGGCGCAGAGCGCATTAAAGGATCAGTGCGGCTGGAACCCAACAATCTCGCTGAGGAACTCAAGAATTGGAGTACAGACAAAGACATCTATCTTTATTGCACTTGAGCGCGCGAAGCCACCAGCGCCCGTGTGGCGCTGCAACTGCGCCAGCGGGGTTTTAATGCTTTTGTCATCGAAGGTGGTCTGGCGGCCTGGCGAAAAGCTGGCCAACCGGTCGAACCCGTCCCGCGCGACGATCTAGTCAAGCTGCCGACGTTTGCCTGATTCCGTCCATCAGCGGGGCATACTTGACCGTATACTTCGATCGATGCCTTCGAATAAAGAAATCGAGATCAAATTTCGCATAGCCGATTTACGCAGGCTCAACCTTCAGTTGCGTCGAGCGGGATTTCGCCTCTTCACAAAACGTACCCATGAGATGAACACCCTGTACGACCTGCCCGGGTTTCCCCTGCGGAAGCGAGGCGAACTTTTTCGCTTGCGTAAGTACGGATCAGGATGGGTGCTGACTCACAAAGCCAAAGGCAAAGCCGGACGTCACAAGACACGAATCGAACTTGAAACGAGGGTCGACGACGGAAAGAAAATGGCATTGATCCTGGACGCGCTGGGTTTTGTTCCCACTTTTCGTTACGAGAAGTTCCGGGCAGAATGGCGTGATCCACAAGGGCACGTGGTTGTAGATGAAACGCCGATCGGCAACTTTGGTGAAATCGAAGGTCCATCGCGCTGGATTGACCGCACCGCCGGTCTTCTGGGCATTCGACAGCAAGACTACATCACTGACACGTACGTTAACCTCTTCTTCAACTGGAAGAAGGCCGCTCACAGCACTGCGAAGGATATGACTTTTGCTTGCATTCGCGGCTCCGGCCGAAACCTCACGAGGAACTAGTTTGGGAGGCGAAGGTGTCGCAAGCGGCCGATAGCCGGGGCGGCAATCAATGCGATTCCCGGCACGTCCTGACGCCGTTCTCTCGGCTGGACAAGCCGTGGGCCAGGCACGCCGCCATTGCCAGGAGAGCCCTCTCCGGTCGCCACGGCCGCTGCCTGCAGGAAAGACTGAGCCCAACGCTGCACGTTGTGCTCCTTCACGATATGGCGCAGGAGACGCATCCGCGTGCTTCTTTCTTCCTGCGACGTCAACGAAGCATCCCGAAGAGCCTGGGCTACACCTGCAATGTCATTGGGATTTACGAGCATTGCTCCGTGCCGCAATTCGTCGCTGGCGCCCGCGAATTCGCTGATGATCACCACCCCGCGCTCATCGACCTGTGCGGCGCAGAATTCTTTCGCCACCAGATTCATGCCATCTTTCAGGGGTGTGATCAAGGCAATGTCCGCTGCCCGGTAATACGCGATCAATTCATCTCGGGTTATTTGGCGATGCATGTAATGAACAGGTACCCACCCTCGCTCGGTAAACTCTCCATTGATCTGACTGACGAGCAGTTCGATATCCCGCCGCAGTTCTTTGTACCTGGGGATGTCCTCCCGGCTCGGCACTACAACCTGCGCCAAGGTAATTTGCCGATGCATGTCGGGAAATCGCCGCAGCACGTGCTGAAATGCCTTCAGTCGCTCGGGAATTCCTTTTGTATAGTCCAGGCGATCGACACCTAACACCAGAATGTTGTTATGAAATTCCTGCCGGACTGCGGCCGCCCGGGCAGCCATTTCCGGGCGCGCCGCCCGGTGCGCGAACTCCTCATAATCAATGCTGATGGGAAATGTCCCGAGGATCGTCTGACGTCCCCGGAAGCTGACCCGCACATGGGGACCCAGTTGCTCAACGGCCGCGTCAGGAAACAAATGCCTGAGGCAATAGAGGAAATTGTTTCGGTACCGCTCGGTTTGAAAGCCAACGACGTCAAACTCGAGCAGACACTTCAGAATCGAATCGCGCCACGGCAGTTGCTCAAAGATATCGGGAGAAGGAAATGGAATGTGCAGGAAAAAACCGGTGCTTGTCTGCTTCCCGAGTTGCCGCAAATTACATCCGACAAGCATCAGATGGTAATCGTGTACCCAGATAAAATCACCGTCTTGAGCCGTGTCTGCGACGGCCGCCGCGAACTTACGATTCACTTTCTGGTACACATCCCAGTAATCGGGGTCGAAGTTGCATCGAGTAGGCATATCGTGAAACAAGGGCCAGATAATTTCATTGGTAAATCCGGCGTAGAACTTGTCGATTTCGTCGCTGCTCAGGGTGATGCCCTGCAGCTCATACGAACGTCGCCGAGACGCGCGGGCGAGCAAGTCCTTAACCGGCAGATCTTCGGCCGTTCCTGCCCATCCAATCCAGATGCCCTGCTGATCCTGCCACACACTCTCGAGCGCTGTTGCCAGGCCTCCCGAACTGCGCTCCACGCGCATTCCAGCAGCAGCCTGCTTAATTGAAACCGGCAGCCGATTCGAAACGTTGATAAGGCGTCTTCTTGTAAGCATTCAGGCTCCCTGTTCCGTGGCAGTAATCCATTGGCGTAAGAACTCAATGAGTTCATAAGGCGGTCGCAGCTGGATGTCAGCCAAGGTAGGTCTAAATTGTTCTCGCACCAGCACGGTAAGACCTTTGCCTTGCAACACGCGAAATGCGTCCTCGTCCGTGCGGTCGTCGCCTAGATACGCAATCGCCGCATCCGGGTTGCTTTCCCTTAGGATGGCGGTAACCGCCGTCCCTTTGTCTGCGCCTCGTACGCGGATCTCAAGACCGCCATCAAAATTAAGCAACTCCAATGTGCACTGGTGCGCCAAGTCGCGCCAAAGATGTCGAAACCTTCTACGTATTTCTTCGGCTTCCGCGTTGGCCAGCCCCCTCCAGTGCAGCGCGACCCCGCTCGTCTTAATTTCCAGTCGCTCTTCCAGGCCTTGTTCACGAACAGACTCCGCGGCCTTCCGAAGCCCGGTTTCCTGCTCTCCTGAAAGCGGCGCCGAACAATAACTGCCATCGCGCAGCAAGCGTTCCATGCCATGGCTGCCCCAGATTTCGGGGCGAGGATCCATTCCGCATAGCGCAAGCAATTCCCGGGCTGGACGGCCGCTAACCAGAACTACTCGGGTGCCGTTCCCATTGATCCGTCCCAGTAGTTTTGGAACTTCTGGATAGGGGACAGCGCGATCACGTTCGACTTGAAACGGCGCCAGCGTTCCGTCGTAGTCAAGCAGGAGAACACGGGTTGACGCCGAGCGAAGCTGCCCAAAGAAGGCCGTGCGGCGATCCGCGTATGTCAGGGCTCCCATCAGTACCTCTAGATGAGCTATTTGCCAAGAACTTTGTATGCAAATGCAAAGTGGCTGGCCACTACTTTGCGGTGCCGGAACCTAACACAGCGAGGGTAAGTCAAAACATTATAGCAGCGTGACCTTTTCCAGAAATACTCGGAAGTGCACGCTGCCCTGCCAGCGGTTAGAAAACCAGCTGAGGACGCAATCATGAGCACTGGCTTACGTCCACCGGAACAACTTAAGTGCCAGCGCAAAGGAAATTCCGCCCCACACCGCCAGCACAACGATTCGACCGCTCTGGGCGGCCAGAGACGCTCCCTCCAGTATAGTAGCGCGCAACGCATCGTTGAGCGCTGTCAGCGGAAGCGCCTTAATGAATGGATGGATAATCGCGGGAAAGCGCTCGTAGGAGAAGAACACGCCGGAGAAAATCCACATCGGCATCATCACAACATTAATCAGCCCGCTAACGCTTTCTATCTTCTGCGCGCGGCTGGCCGTAAGCAACCCGACACCAGCAAACCCGAGAGCTCCTATGGCTCCTATCAGCAGAATCCCGAGCACAGACCCAAGCACCCGCATGTGAAACACCAGCACCCCAAATCCCAGCAACAACCCGACCTCGATGATCATCAGCAGCAATCGGCTGCTGGCCAACGCAAGCAGAAAATCGCTGCGCCGCATAGGAGTCGCCACAAAACGCTTGAGCAGCTTGCGCTGCCTCATATCCACGATCGCAAAGCCGATCCCCCACATGGCGGCATTCATCACGTTCATTCCAATCAGCCCCGGGATGAGGAAATCGATATAACGCGACCCTGGCTCGCTGGATATGACGCTTGATGTTGACAGCGGATTCCGGCGCCCAGCCGCAGTTTGGAGAGTATC
>Ga0187780_10000413_pt1 | contig 32308 bp, 26 predicted proteins | sample 1015_Q2_SP10_20__FD_132429 | JGI IMG/M metagenome (GOLD analysis project Ga0187780, IMG submission 132429) | Tropical peat soil microbial communities from peatlands in Department of Meta, Colombia - 1015_Q2_SP10_20_MG | ecosystem: Environmental > Terrestrial > Soil > Wetlands > Peat | place...
GTTGGACTGTCAGCGCGGACGGGACAGTTGTCACCATGGTGCTCCGACAAAATGCAACATTTTACAATGGTCAGGTTATTACAGTTGACGACGTTGTAGGAACGTTGAATTGGTTGACGGGGAATGTGAAACCCTCATCACCAATTTACACGATAATGATGGGAATTAAGAGAGCTGATGCACTGGACCAAAAGACGCTGCGAATTGTGTTGACGCAGACTGATAGGTTCGCGATAGATTCGTTCTCAAGTCTCTTCGCGTTGCCTTACAACAGATTAACAAACATCCCCTCTGAGCCAGATCTATCGATTAGTCAACGACTAGTTTCATCCGGTCCCTTAATCTTGCATGAGTTCTCACAGTCAAATGGAGTGTCGTTGCGACTGAATAATCTCTACTTCGGTAAGTCCCTTAACTTCGAGAACGTTAACGCATTTCAAGGCGATACTATACAAGGGGTTCAATTGTCCTCGGGCAGTGATGTTACGATCTCATCACAGCCTGTGATCGTTACAAATCAACCTGTGGCGAATGCGAGTTATCGTGTCTGCATTTACGATCAGAGTGGTGTTCAAGTAGAGTGCACTGTTGGAGATCACGTGGGTCAGGGTACATACGCTGCCGATTTTGGTGTAGATGCGCAATTTCACCAAGGAACCTACTGGGTTGAGAGTGTAGTGTATGGTAATCTGCCGAGTGGTAATTTCATAGTTCTCGAGGAGAAGACTATGACCGTGCGTTCCTCTCCTCTAATTCCCTTAATTATCCTCGCCCTGATACTGGTTGGGGTCGGCGTCTTAGTTGTGAGGCGAATGTCTAAGCGTCCGGGTGATAGGAAACGTCGAGCGAGAAGAAGCTTACGAAAACTAAAGCGATCGGGTAGAGGCTCTGAGTAGACTACGTCGACCTTAAGATGAGCGTTGGGCCTTCTGGCGCTATTAGGATTCGTTGCCCTTCGGCCTTGCAAGAGTTCAGGGCTTCTTGTATGGTTGATGCGTAGTGCATGTGCATTCGCTCGATTTCAGACTTCAACTCTCTTCTTGTTACGAACCATACTTGGTTCTTGAGGAGTATGCGACATAGGACTTGGGCTTCCCATTGGTCGCGTACTGTATCTTCAGACTGTAATTTCGCATAAATCTCACTGGGTGTCCCGGTAAGGAGTAATTCTTTGAATGCTCCGTGGGAGATTCCGTCGGCGCATTCGCTCGCCATAATTATCCGTGATGAGTCACGATTTATCTGTTCGGGAACGGCGATGCCTTTCACGCACTGGTAGAGATTTCGATCGAGTGGGTATCCTCCGTTGCTCGTAATCACGATGTCAGGTTGTTCTTTCACGAAAACTGTCGAGTGTTGGCTTACTTTCTTTGCAGTCTTGTTGAAGGACTTTATTGGATGTCCTGCGGTTGCGTGTACTATTCTCTTTTGTGAATCGAGGATGAGGTTTAACGCGAAGATTTTCTTTTCGAGCAGTTTCAAAGTGGCGTTAGCGTCTGCTCTGATCGGATTGTCAAGGTTCCCGTATCGGGATTTCGGGTTGTCTATGTTTCTCCAACTGTGGTTTCTTAGGACTGTCTTAGTTCCTGCTACGCCGGGAAGTATTACTTTGCTTCCGCCGGTGAATCCTGCGAAGAAATGTGGTTCAACTGTGCTCTCGATGATTATGAGGTCGCTCTCGACAACCGATTTGTTCAGGTAGAGTGGTGTGCCGGACGGTAGTGTTCCTTTGAAGACTAATTCGTTTTCGTCGTCGCTGTTGTGGATGATTACTTGAAGTTTGTCAGTCAGTTTGCTTCCGAATCGTTCTTTCACGTCGTCAATGGTTTCGTCTCGGTGTAGTCCAGTTGCGATTAGCACCGTCACCTCACCCTTCATTCCGCCGGCTTTGAGCTCCTTCAGGATGGCGGGTAGCGTGATCTTTGATGGGACTCCGCGGGTCTTATCGCATGTCACGATGATAGTTCTTTCAGAGTGGCGGCAAAGGTTAGCTAGCCTTGGTGAATCGAACGGTTGTCGTAATGCACTTGCAACCAGCTTGCGTGGATTCGCGACTTTCCATTGCTTGGAGCTGATGCATTTTGCTTTGGAGCCGGTTATGGTCGTGGTAAGTTGTGAGTGTCCGTAGGGTACTTGGATGTGCATTGATCGATTCATCCGGTTGGTGTATTAACGAGCTGACTTGGAAGATCAGTTTTTCTGCGCTTGCACCAGTGCTATTGCTCGTTTTGCTTCTGCGACCGGAATAGTGTATTCCAGTCCGAGTTCCTTTAGTTTCGGAGGTGTCGGGACCCCTGTCGCCACGTCCCAGTTTCTGAGTCGGTAGTAGTCGTCGAGCATCTGTTTCAAGTACACGACGTGGCCCTTGGCTCGGCCTGGTGAAGGAGATTTCTCATTGAGTAGTCTTTTAGGTTGTGTATCATCTTTTCTGGTGATCCCTTCTCTGATGTTGATCATCCTCTGCAGGTTTGCTATTCTCTCCCCGATTTGTTTCAGCTTTGGAACGTCTATGTCGAATCCTGTTATGAGGGAGAGAGCTGTTGCTATTCTGTCCCAGTACAGGGCTGGTGGAAAGAATGTTCCGAATTTGCAGATTCCAACTGAATCGATGACTGTGCCAAAGTTTTCACCGTCCATGACAACCATTGCTTTGTACTTGGTTTGTATCCCGTCCACGATCTCGGGAAGGTATTGCTCTCCGTAACGTTTGACGGCTTCGGTTGGGTAGCCCATTTCGTCGATGGTTGGGAATCCTTTGAGGTGGTCTGCACCGCGACTTGAAGTTGCTTGTGCGAGTCCCATCGATTGTTGTGATCGTCCGTCTTGTGATGGGATTTCTTGTCCTTTGATGTGCATTGCGTAGTATTCGGAGCCTTTTCCGATTTTTTCAGCAGCTCTCTTCACGCCTTCGGCCAGAATGTCTCCAAGTTCCTTTCGATAGGTGATTCTGTGAATCATCTCAATCATGATATCAGGGTTTCCCCACGTAAGGTCAACATCTGTATCGTTCTGGGTGAGTATTCCTTTCTCGTAGAGCTCCATGGCGAAGGCTATGGATGCCCCTGTGGAGATAGTATCAAGTCCGTAATCGTCGCATAAGCGGTCGCCTTCGATGATGGACGGCAGGTCTCTGTTCCATACTCTGGAGCCTAGAGCGTTGAGTGATTCATACTCGATTACGGCGTTTGTGCAACCAGCGTATTTTCCTTCTTTCACTTGCATGATGTGATGGCAGCCGATTGGGCAGGAGGCGCAGGCTATTCTTCGTACGAAGTGTTTCTCGACTAGTTCGTCTGCGCTGATATCGTCGATGAATTCGAAGTGGCCCTGTTGGAAGTTCTTTGTTGGGAATCTGCCAACTTTACTCATTGGTACAACTAATTGTGCGGTGCCGTATTTTGAGAGGCCAGGTGTGAAAGGGTTGCTGAGCACTTCCTGTCGGGCTGTTAACGAATCTTTAACGAAGTCAGCGGTGTGTGCGACGGTGGTTCGAGCGATGCCTTGGGCGGCGATCGCTTTCACTCGCATAAATCCCATTAATGCTCCTAAGCCGGATCGGGCGGCTGCGCAACCATGCGTCATTACTGCCGCATATCGGACGAGATTCTCCCCTGCCTGTCCTATGCAGGCTGATTGTAGTTGCGGGTCCCCGATTTCTTCTCTGAGGATCTTCTCAGTGTCCTCTGTACCATGATTCCAAATTTGCTTTGCGTCTCTGAGCTCTGAGGCGCCGTCATGCAGCCATAAATATACGGGCTTCGAGGATCTTCCTCGGAATACTACCGCGTCGAATCCTGATTGTTTCAGTTTGGGAGCAAAGTGTCCTCCAGAGTTTGCGTCTCCGTAGATTCCCGTAAGGGGGGATTTGCCGATAACCTCGAATCGGCCTGCGGTGGGGTAGATTGTTCCTGTGAGTGGGCCGACCGCGAAGATCAGGCGGTTCTCTCCGGAGAATGGTTCCACGCCGGGACCTACTTCGTCCCATAGGATTTTGGTTCCGAATCCGCTTCCGCCAAGATAGTTGTATGCCATCTCTCTGTCTAATTCTTGTGAAACTATCTTGCCGGTTGAGAGGTTCACTCTGAGGATTTTGCCAGCATAGCCCGGAATTGCAGTCATTAGGGGCCTCTTCTTTGGTAAGTAAAATGACAATTCCGAGGGAGCTTATTTGCAGCTACCGTCATTCTCAGAGTTGGAACGCAGACTTAGGAAGAGGAGTTCAATCATGCCCGATGCATGCTATGGAAATATGATTTCGCCAGTTCGGTTCGTAGTACGAAGGCCAGGTGTCTTTTCCTCGAGAACTTGAGAGAATTCGGCTGATTTCAGGAGTTTGATGAACTGCTTCACGCTTTCCTTGTTTTCGCGGGATTTTGGTATTAGGAAATCATAATGCTCATCGTCAGTTTTTATGAAATCGAGTTCTCCAGTGACCGATCTAATTCCGAATCCTACGTCAGCACGGCGGTTCCTTATTGCAGCTGCGACTGCGGAGTGCGATTTTCCCTCATGCGTATACCCTTGAATCTGAGCCGCGAGTTTGGAAGGGTCAGTGTTCGTTGATTGAGCTAATTGGACTAGGTACTTGTCAATTAAGAGTCTGGTCCCGGATCCTCTGTTTCGGTTGATGAATGTTACATCCTTTCTGAGCAGATCTTTGAATCCTTTGATGCTCTTTGGGTTTCCGCGTTGAAGGATTAAGCCTTGTTCGCGGTCGTAGCCTCGGAGTAGAATTGTTGAGTTTTCCACGCCGTAGGTTTGCATGTACGAGACGTTGTATTCTCCGTTCTCGTCAACGAGGTGCACGCCCGCCACGTCGGCTTCGCCTCGTTTCGCCGCGTGGAACCCGCCTACGGAGCCGACGTTAATGGTTCTTCCTAGGAAGCTTCTGTCATGTTCGCGCAGCAACGTGAATAATATGTCGACTCCGACGCAGTGGCTCCCAATGACTACGAGTGATGGGGGAATGAGGTTTTTCCCGAAAAGTTCGACGTTGACTGTTTCTCCCTCTTCTAGGAATTCCTGAGTTTCAGGGAGGTCTACGAACCCGTCTGCCAGCGAGAACGAGCTCACTGCACCTGATCCGCTTAACATAGGGTAAGCGGAGAAGCTCCCGTCGGGTTGTGAAATGAGTTGTACTGGGAGTAATTCTCTTCTTCCTCGTGCCTTGAAGAATTTCATCGGCACAGTTGCATGGATAGTTGTCGTCTCCGTTTCAGTCGTTTGAGCTAATTGTCTGATGATAGGTGCGACGAGGATGTGAAATATCATCAGCGCGGATGTGGGGTATCCTGGTAAACCGAAGATGGGTTTGTTGCCGGCTAATCCGACAACCACTGGTTTGCCTGGTTTCAGGGAAAGTCCATGAACTATGATGCCGGGTTCGCCCAGTTCTTCTATGACTTTGTAGATTAGGTCCCCTGGTCCTGATGATGTGCTGCCTGAGGAGATTACGATATCCGATTCTTCGAGTGCGGATCGTAGCTGGTCTCTTATGACTGTGTAGTCATCGGGTAAGATTCCGTGGAATCTGGGTGTGCCTCCGCATTCCGTTACGCCTGCAGCTATCGTTGGACCGTTTATGTCATAGAGTTTGGCGAAATCGAGTCGTTCGCCTGGTTTGATAAGTTCATTTCCGCTTGAGAATATTGCGACTCGAGGTTTTGAGAAGACGCGGATTTCGTCGACGCCGGCGGCGGCGAGTAAACCTACTTCGCGGGGGCCGATTAGTTGAGATTTTCGCAGGAGTAGTTCACCTGTCATTATGTCGCTTCCGGCTGGGGTAACATTTTCTCCAACGGACACTGGTTTGAAGATCTGCACGTCGTTCGCGATTCTCTTGGTAAATTCGACCATGACTATTGCGTTTGCTCCAATCGGGACGGGCGCGCCCGTAGCTATCTCAACACTCTCTGCCCTGTTGATTTTGTGCGGTGCGGAATCGCCTGCCTCAACGTTGCCAACCACCTTCAACTGAACCGGATGTTGCTCGTCAGCGTTGAAAATCTCTTCGGCGTTGATTGCGAAGCCGTCCATTGATGCGCGATCGAATCCCGGTACGTCTACGTTCGATGAGACGTCAATAGCGAGCACTCTTCCGATGGCGTTAGTAAGTAGAACGGCTTCTGTGGATATCTCTCGCTTCCATAAATTTTGAAGTGCACTATTGGCCTCTTCGAGGGTCTGCAATCGGCGGAATATTTTCCGGTCGCTCAACTTGTGTTCTCCTCGGGCCGGAAAAGTTGCACGTCTACTAGTTCTCCTTCCTCGTATCCCTCCACGTTTTCTGGTACAATTAGGAAGCCGTTTGCTTGCACGAGGCTGCTAAGAATTCCTGCTCCTGAAGTTCTGACAGGTTCAGCGGCTAATCTTTCCTTGTCGATAGTTACTCTTACACGAACGTAGGTTCGTGATCCAAGGACTCCTGGGACCCTACGGCTTAATCTCACTGTCACTGTAGGTAGCGGAAGGAAATGCGTTTGAAGAAGGTGAGCAATGAGAGGGTGCACGAATTCTATGAACGCGAGATAGGCCGAGACAGGGTAACCGGGGAGGGAGACGATGGGTTTGCCATTTATCACTGCTAATCCGGTCGGCATGGAGGGGCGCATGGCAACTCCGTGCACTAGCATTCCGGGTTGACCGAGTGAGTCTATAACCTTCGGAACGATGTCAGCAGGTCCGACCGATGTTCCTGCCGTTATGAGGACAACATCAGCGATTTGAAGGCTATCAAGAAGTTTTTCGCGAATAGTTTCGTAATCATCAATTACGATGCCCAGATCTACTGGATTGCACCCCAAATTTTGACAGGCTGATATTAGCATTGGACGATTTACGTCAGGGATTTTTCCTCTCGAGCTGGATCTGTCATCTAATTCACTCCCAGAGGACATAACTGCCACTCGAGGCTTTCTAACGACAGCTACCTGTCGTATGCCTAGCACCGTTAAAATCCCTATGTCCTGTGGAAGAATCTTAGTTCCGCGTCTAAGAATAATGGTATCCTTCGCGACGTCTTCGCCGACGCGGGAGATATTTTCTCCAGGTCGGACTTCTGAGGAAATTTCAATCGTCATGTTATTCAATCGTTTTGCATATTCGACCATGACAACTGCGTTGGCGCCCGTGGGTAGTTGAGTGCCTGTCGCAATTGAAGCACATTGGTTCTTCCCGACTTCTACCGTTGGTGTGTCTTCCACGTGCAGTTCGTCCATCACGCGTAGCGTGATCGGCGTCGAGGTAGATGCACTGTAAGTGTCCTCAGCTCTAACGGCAAAACCGTCCATTGCTGATCTATCGAAGGCTGGTACGTCAACTTTCGAGATTACATCTACGGCTACAATTCTGCCAAGAACATTTTCAACAGTCACCTGTTCTTCTTCGAGTTTAACAGAAATGTTCTGTAGTAGTGTCTGGATTGCTTCTCGCGTAGAAGTCAGATGTTTGAAGCCTGCTTCTCGAGCGTCGTGTCTATCATGTGACGCGGTTGAGGTCATTGAAGCTTCTTCCTAGAGGTCCTACCTCGATTCTATTAGGGATTCAGAATTGAACTTTCTATTACTTATACGAATCCAAGGTTTGTAGCAACGATTTCTGTTCTTCCCAGTTTTAGCGCAATGTCACTTGTAATGCTCATTCCGAAGACGGCGCCTGTTGCCATGTCGATTCCTGATGTGTGACCGCGTGGAATCAGTGACTCGACAGCCGTCACTGTATCCTCACATTCATCGGACATGGATTGGACCAGGTGAAGTAATTGGTCATCGACTTGAAGATGTTGCGCGTAGTCCAGTAGCTTCGCGCTTATCCAGTTGGTTCTTGAAGCTAAAAGTGCTATGTCCAGGCAGATCGGGGTACGAGTAATAGAGGGCGCGAGTGAATTGTAAATGAGTAGGAACCCGAGCAGAAAGTCGTCACCCGATGGTGTAAAACCGGTTCCGAGGCCGATTATTTTCGACGCTGCCGAAGCAAAATCTGAGGGGAATTCTCTGGTTCTAAGAGGGATGATCGCATTTTCAACAAAATCACTGATCGAGTCATGTAAAATTATCTGACTTGGATCCAGAACGCTTCCTGCATTCTCAATTATGCGAAGAATTGTTGAGAGAAGTATTGAAGCCTCGATCAATTTCGCATATTGGACACCGTAAACAGGGAAGGTTTTCTGGCCTTCAGGAGAGCTACCCGCGAATTCGATTGAGAAGTTTGAGTGGCAAAGTCGTCCATCATTGACATGTACCGGGTCAAGTGGTTTGATAATGTCGGTGAGGTTGCCAGAATATTCGAGGTTGACGGTGATTGGTGAGCGGAGCGTACGACTGGTGATGAACACTAATTGACTCTTTCTTGTTTTCAAGTAGAATGAGTTAGGAAATGTTACGATAACCTGCCCTATCATCGATTCTTGATCTGACTTGAGTGCTTGTGCAGCGAGAACGCCTATGTGCTTCGCGTGAATTGCTTGCAAATCACTTTCAGATGCCGTATTTTTTCGCGTACGCTTTGAGTGCTGCCTTGAAGATTTCTGACGGGAAGGCAACGATACCTGCGCCCACCTGTCCCACTCCAGCATTCTTGCTCGCGATCCCCGTGTTTATTGTCGGGGTAATTCCGGTACGGACGACCTTGCGTATGTCGATTCCTGTTGGGGTTCCTTGAAAATGGAGGAACGGGATCAGGAATGTTGAATTTCTGGTTTGTGTAATCTCGTACATTTTCTGAGTATTTTCGACGGCGTATTCAACTGAGCCGCCAACAAAAGAGACTATGGCTGGTGATGCTGCCATGGCGAAGCCGCCGAATCCCGCTGTTTCCGTAATTGCACTGTCTCCGATGTCCGGGTTAGCGTCCTTCTCACTGTATCCAGGGAACCAGACTCCCTGCGGGACATGAGCGGGGGCCGTAAACCATTCATTTCCTAGACCGCTCACCCATATTGCGGCGTCTGTTCCGTTTCGCGTTAAGGCTGTAACTATCGTGCTATATTCTATGTTGTGTGCGGCGAGTGCCATTGATTTCGCTGCGGCCATAGCCAGATTTAATGTAATGAAGTCGTTGTTGTTGATGAAGTTGTATGTCTCGATCATTACATCATGTGATACGCCTGAGTTCATCAGGAATGGAGTGAGGTCGCGTAGCAAGAGTGATGTTGAAGCGTTGAAACGGTTATGGCATTCGTCACCCATAGTGAGGGCTTTAGCTATGATCGGTTTAATCGGGATACCGCCCTTCTCATCTCTGATCCTCTTGATTGTTGCATCCAACGTTGGGTATAGAACGTCGTGTATCCAATGAAGCCGATTGATTACGTCATCCGAATAGGCACCATACCGGAGCACTTTCCCTAATCCTTCGTTTATGTTCGTATAGGTTTTAGTTCCAAACTTTTGATCACGAAACATACACACGGGCATATTTGGAGAGATTATGCCCGCCATCGGAGCAACTGCGGAATGCAGGTGGTTCGGTTCAAATGTGATTCTTCCCGAACTAGCGAATCTTTCTGCTTCAGTTCGGCTAGTTGCCCATCCTTCATACATTATTGCACCGATTATCGCTCCCCTTAACGGACCGCTCATGCGCGCCCATTCAATCGGAGGCCCGGCGTGCAGAAGCATGAAATCCTTCATGTTCGGAATTGTTCTCGACGCAATTCCAATCGCCTCCCACACTGGGTCGGATTCCATCATTCTCTGTACAGCTTCCTGGTTTGCGGTTTCAATGTGACACTTAATGGAACTCGACATTATCACGACTTCCTCTTTGATGGACTTGAATCATTGTACTAAATTGATTTTAGCTTACCTTAGTTTTGGCATTTTGCATCCGTTTTAATAATCGCTTTAAATCTCGATCAACGCACATGTGATGCTGAGCTTGACTATTGTAAAGAACGTCGTTAAAGTGAACTACTATAGAGATTCTGTGCAACTCCTTCATCTTTCTCAGCAGGCTAGACAGATTGATGGAATCATCGATGCCGCGGTAGTCATGGCCACTTCAACAAACAAGGAGATGCTTGCCAGCCTGAATCTCCTGGCTCAGGAAGGGAAAGTGGCTACTTCGAACGATATGATAATAGCGTTATCAGCCAATTCAACGGACGCAATCGATAGTGGGGTTCGAAAAATTGAGGAACTGTTCACGATGTCTGATCAAACGCGCGAAATTAGATACCGTAGTGTTAACGAAGCAGTCCGCTCGCTGCCTGGAGCAAACCTTGCGTTAATTTCAACCCCGGGAGATCACGCAAGAGAACTCGTTCTTTCTGCCCTAGACAATGGACTTAACGTTCACCTCTTTAGCGATCACGTCCCGCAGCACGTCGAACTCGAGATCAAGGAGTACGCCAGATCCAAGGGTCTCCTGATAATGGGACCCGGAGCAGGGTCAGCGATCATAAGAGGAAAAGCTGTTGGGTTTGCGAACGCAGTGCACAGGGGAAATGTTGGCATAGTAGCAGCCGCCGGCACGGGTCTGCAGGAAGTGAGTGTCCTTGTGAACGATGTCGGCCTGGGTGTATCTGAGGCTTTGGGGGCCGGGGGGGGAGATGTTAAGGAGGAAATTGGAGGCATAAGCGTGCTTCAGGAAATTGAAGTTCTGGAAAGAGATCAGGAAACTCAGATCATCGTTGTCGTGTCAAAGCCGCCAGATCAACCTGTGCGAACTAAGATACTTGACTACGTCTGTTCCACTGCCGTGAAACCAATAGTGGCTTGTTTTCTGGGATCTGAAGACTATGAAGTTCCCATTGAAGGTAGAGGTCGGGTGAGACTGACCAGAACATTGCATGGAGCTGTTCGAGAGATCATTAAACTGACTAATTCAACCTGTGACCCGAAGCTACTGGCGATGGATCCGACTAGCCTTCAATCAGTGGCGGAGCAAAATTGGAAGAACCTGGTTCAATCTCAAAGATACCTACGAGGGCTCTTCACCGGAGGTACCCTAGCTTATGAGGCGCTGGTCATACTTGACGGCCTGGTCGGGGACGTGCACTCCAATTCCCCACTAAAAAAATGGCTTAAGCTTCCCAACGCTTTTGCAAGTTACAAGGATTCGATCATCGATCTCGGAGAAGAAGAGTTCACGGCGGGTCGACCGCATCCTATGATCGACCCAACCCTTCGGAACATGAGGTTACTTACGGAAGCGAGAGATCCTGAGGTTGCATTGATAATGATGGACGTAATGTTAGGCTATGGGTCGAATCCGGACCCAGCAGGCATCATGATTGACTCAATCCGAAAAGCCCAACAGTTGTCAAAGGATTCAGGCAGAGTTCTTCCTATTCTAGCTCACGTATGCGGCACAGATCAGGACCCGCAGAAACGAGCGAACCAAGAAGCTAAACTTCTTGACGTTGGGGTCTCCCTTTTCCCCACGAACGCCCTCATGGTGGCCGCGGCTGCGCTGATCGCTCGAAGAGGTGAAATCAGACTACCTCTGGAAAGATTCTATGAGGAGTATCTGAACGAAGCCTAATTGGAGAATACGATCATGGAGAAGATTCTCGACTTATTCAATTCAGAACTGAAAGTCGTGAATGTTGGACTTGAATTATTCAGTGACGAGTTGAAGGTGCAGAGAGTAAAGGTTGTGCACGTCGTATGGCAGCCTTTGCCGAGGTTAGAGAAGGAGTACGAAGACATACTCTCAAAGATCTTGTAACTCTGCTTTAGGTTGCGAACTGGAAGGGGAATTTGCCAGAAGCGTCTTCGACTATTCTAACTCTACATCTACCTTGGATTCGCGAGTCAGCACGTGCAGTTCCAAGTATCTTGACTCCATCAATGTCCACGACGCATATCGTGAGAGGTGAAGGGAAACCTGTTGGCGTGACCTTTAGCTGAGTCCACATCACTACGGTTCCTTGCGATGATAACTCAACCGGGACAATCTCGGAGGTTAGGTTAGGTCCACACTTTGGACAGACTAATCGTGCTGGATAATTGATCTCGCCACACCTATTACACTTGGAAGCGCGCAGTTTTCGCTCTGGTAATATTTGGGGTATGATTTCAGCCATTGATGATTCACCTCACTTGTAGAATCGTGGCGATCGCACTGTTTCCGAATCCTGCAAAGTTGCATGCAAAACCGGTTCGTGCGCCCTGTACTTGTCTCGGACCAGCTTCGCCTCGAAGTTGCCAGACAAGTTCGACTATCTGTGCTGCGCCTGTAGCCCCTATAGGGTGTCCTCGAGCTTTGAGCCCGCCGCTTGTGTTTATTGGCATGTCGCCTTGAATTTGAGTGCGTCCTTCCTCTAATGCGAGCGCTCCTTCTCCCTTGTTGAAGAAGCCTACATCTTCGCTTTCTACGATTTCGAGAATCGTGAATGCATCGTGAAGTTCCGCGACGTCTATGTCTTTCGGCGTTAATTGTGCATCATGATACGCTTTCTGCGATGCCACTTTGAGGGCGCCAATCGAGACCCCATCTCCCTCACGCTGATAGAACAACTGGCGATCTGTTGAATGTGCCATTCCAAGGATCTTCACCGGTCGTTTACTCGATTTTGCAGCCGACTTGCCAGATTGAAGGACTACTGCTGCAGCCCCATCACTGATAGGTGCACAATCCATCACTCTTATTGGATCAGCTACTATCGGCGAGTTCATAGCATCATCGATCGAGATTTTCTTCTGAAGATGCGCGTACGGATTGAGTAACGCGTTTTCATGGTTCTTCACCGCCACCATAGACATATACTTCGTTGAGAGATCAAATTTCGCCAAATACTTTCGCGCAAACATTGCCGCGAGAGCCGGCATCGTGGCTCCATGCACGGTCTCAGTGGAGGGATGAGTCATGCAAGATGCAATTACCTTCGTAGCTGCTTCGAGCGGAAGGTGGGTCATCTTCTCAACACCCACTACCAGTGCAGTATCTAGAAATCCTCCCGCGATGGCTCTGAACGCTTCTTTGATAGCTGTTGAACCTGACGCGGTAGTGTTCTCAATCCGCACCGCTTCACAAGGCAGAAGACCAAGTTGTTCAGCTACCATGGGTCCAGTGTTTTCCATTACGCAAAACTGGCCTGACGCTGCCGTTCCCACATAGACTCCGTCAACTTTCAGATCGGGTTGTCCTGTGTCATTGATCGCCTTTAGTCCAGCTTCGACGGCCAATGCGAGCATGTCTCTATCCGGGTGCTTACCGAACTTGACCATTCCTGCACCAGTGATGAAAACATCATTCAAATTCAGTCATTTGCCGAGAAATTCTGTCCCGGTGATTTAAGACGACGGCGCTATTATCATCGCTGAATCTTTGTATGGAAAAAAGTAAGAAAAGGTCGGCAGCGCAAGGCGCTGTCGACTAAAGATCGATATGTGCCGGTACCTTAGGATTCATAGATTGCTTCAGCAGATCGGAAGGAACTGGTCTCTCTCCTAAGCGCTTCTCATACTTGGGTTTCACAAAATTGAACCATTGGTCTCTAGTATTGAAGAAGACTCTGGCTCCGCCGAGCTCGTGCTGAATTTGCGGATATGGTTTCTGGAACTGAGCGAGTCCGAGACCCCAGTATCTGATTCCAGTATAACTCTCGTACGTGGCCCACCATTCTTCCATGCCCAAGTTCTCGAAGGCATGTTCCATCTTCGCAAGATACATTAAGGCACCTATGCCGGCACCGCGTTTGAACGTCATTGTATGTAGACTTATGCAGACCTTCTCATCCCAAAGTCGCGCATTTGCTATTGCAGCAAGTTCTCCATCAAGGACACCGATCAAACAGAAGTAGTCTTTTACTCGCTTCCTTACGGAGGATAGAACTTCAGCGTAGACTCTCGAGGCAACTAGGTCGTAGAAGTCTTTCTCAACGTCCATTATTGACCGGGTTGTCTTGAGAATAGTCTGCGTATCATCAGGTGTAGCCATTCTTACCACCATCTTCTTGCCGTCAGGCAAGTTCAGTAGACGAGGTGAATATTGTTTCGAGAGGAGTGGCGATTCGGCTGGTCTCAAAATAGGTTCTAGGTCTTCAACGTTTACCTTCACTTCGGTAAGCGTGACAGGACACGGCGGCTTAAATGACAAATCAAAGCACCGAAAATCCGTACGCTTTCCATCGCGCTTTTAGTTATTGCGATATGGCTCCAGTGTTGAAATTCTTGTGCCAAACGAATTTCTGATAATGCGAGAGTTGTAACGCGAAACAGGATTTCCCACATTTGAAGGCTTGACACAAGTTCTAAGTATATTGAAAGGTGGAGCAACATTGGATGAATTGTATTGACCATAAGAGCGGTTGATCTGAGTCAGCCAATGGGTATCCTAACTCCTCCATTTCCTGGTGGAAAACCTATGCGGATCGTTTACACAAATAGAATTTCAGGAGACGGGTATGGTCAACAAGAATACACTTTCACAACACATACTGGGACACACCTAGACGGACCGATGCATTTTGACCCGAAGGGTGGCGACCTAGCGAGCCTCCCGATGACTAAACTCTTCGGTGAAGGTGCTATAGCCGACGTAAGCGAGGTCGGTGAATATGGTATATACACTCCCAAACACGTCATGAGCAAAGTGGAGGTTAAGAAAGGGGACATTCTGATTATACACACTCACTTTCACACACACTACACTGGATGCAGCGACCCGGATGAAGAGGCCTACTTCTACAAGCATCCTGGTCCTACAAAGGAATTTAGAGATTGGTGTGCAGAAATGAAATTCAAATGGTTAGGGATCGACGCTGGTTCTCAGGATCACCCCATGAATATCGCGGACCTTCGCAAGCTGAGACCAAAGTTCGTCAAGGAGTTTGAGAAGAAGCATGGAAAGCGAAGGGAAGAAATCTTCCCTGACGATATGGAGCATTTGATGCATTGGTCGCTGTTCGCGAAACCAAACGAGATTATCCATGCGGAAAACGTAGGAGGAGATATCGATCAAGTTCTTAATCGCCGAGCCATGATCGGCGTTTTCCCACTGAAAGTGAAAGATGGCGAGTCCTCTCCCTGCAGAGTAGTGGCATTCTTCGAAGAGTGAGCGCTTACACTCTTACGCCTCGCTCTCGTTTCTCTTTTGCTTCTCTAACCTACTGCAGAGAGATCAAGATTACGAAGAGTACTCTCGGCCGGAGTTCCGTCAGGATTCCAGCCGAAAAGTTGGTAATACTCATTAAGCATGTACTCGAAATCTGCTGAACCTAACTTGTGACCTTTCGGCTTGCCTTCCTGTAACTCCTCTTCCATGATCCTGTAAGGAACTGAATCATCTGACCTCTTGAACCCTTCGCGGATATTGAAGAGCCGTATGAGCGTCCATATTCGTCTGCCAACTGTCTCCAAGTTCTGCACGTCGCGGGGAACACCAGTTACAGCTTCCAGTTCTCTCGAGATCATCGGAAGCTGTGCGCCTAGGAATTCACAAGCCACAAGCGAGTACTGTACAGTGGTCAAAATCTGGCCATCAACCACCAGTTTGGCTTTTCCTACAGGCGTGAATGGATCCATTTTGCCGAATGCTTCGAAGGCAACCGGCCACGCCCTCTTATGACAAGCCCCTCTGTCAGATGTGGCAAATGCAAGGCCCATGGCGACTGAGCCGCGAGGATCATATCCGGGGTAATCCAACCCTTTGACTTCGATAGTGTACCGTTCAGATTGTCTACCGATCTTTGCAGAGGCAGTGCGTGTACCCTCAGCAAGAAGGTCGCCAATACCTTTTCGATGAGCAATTGCCCTTGGCATTTGAACGTACGCGTCTTCATTTCCGAATCGCAGTTCGAGTCCGTTCAAATCATCCTTAGTAAGTATACCACGCTCAAACAATTCCATCGCGAACGCTACTGCTGCCCCAGTAGAGATAGTGTCGAGGCCCATCTTGCCACACTCATCATTGAAGGCTGAGATGGCTCCCAAGTCACCAACCCCACAGTTTGAACCGCCAACTGTAATCGTCTCATACTCAGGCCCTTCACCCTTGATACCCTTGTACTTTCCCTCACGAATCTCAGTATCATTCCTACAACCAATAACGCAGCTAAAACACGTCGTCAAATGTTTGACGAGTATCTTCTCCCTAAACGCCTTCGAATCAATCTCATTAGCCCGATCGAAAACACCCGACTGAAAATTACGAGTCGGCATGATTCCAGTCTGGTTGCTGTAGTCAGTGGTTCCAGGTGTACCTACCGTTATGGCCCATTGTACGAACGGGTTCTTCTTGATGTCACGATCATTAACCTCTCTGACCAAGGCCTGGAAGTTCTTGTCGAAGTTGATTGGTACGGCTCTGCTGCCTTTAGTGCCATGCGCTGCGATTCCTTTAAGCCTCTTTGAACCCATCACGGCGCCAGCTCCGCCTCGACCCGCAAAATGGTAAACGTCAAAGGCTACTCCGGCATATTTCACCAAGTTTTCACCAGCCGGTCCAATCACTCCTACACGAGACCCCTTCTCGGTCTCCTTCAGAATTTGAGCAGTCGACTCATGAGTGTCCATCCCCCGCAAATGAGTAGCATCTCTCAACTCAGCCTGCCCATCCTTAATCCAGAGATACACATCGCTCGGCGCTTTCCCCGAGACAATGACCCCATCGAACCCAGCGAATTTCAGTTCTGCCGGAAAGTAACCTCCTGCATAGCTGTCCAGAAAGGTGTTAGTTAGAGGTGATTTCGTTACAATAACAACTCTGGACATGGTCGAAGCGATGGTGCCGGTTAGCGGGCCTGTCATGAGGATTAGTACGTTCTCTGGCGAAAGCGGGTCCACACCCTTAGGCAGCAGATCGTACAAGTAACGAGCTGCCAGCCCCTTACCACCAATATAATCCCTAACCCAATCTTCCTTCAATGATTGAGACTCACACGTCTCATTGGTCAAGTTGACGCGCAGAATCCTATTCGCATAAGCCGACGACACTGGAATCTCTCACTATAAACGAAGGGGTCACCGTAGTTGACGCATAAATGTTTGCCACAAATTTCGTAAGCGAGGAGATAATAAGCAAATCCTCGCCCACTTTTCTTTGTGACGCACTAGAATCGCGTCGTAATTTGAGACGAAAAATCATTAATGTTTGGCCAGAGAGCGTAACCTCATGCCAGAAACGACACTTTTCGAACATGCCGTCATAGTCACGATGGACGAGAAATGTTCTATTATCGAGGACGGTTCTCTAGTAACTAGCGGAAATAAGATTCTAGATGTTGGCTCTTCTGAGGAGGTTCGGCGAAAACATTCAGCTGATCGCATAGTTGACGCGAAACAGAAGATCATCCTTCCTGGGCTGGTGAGCTTGCATTTTCACTCTGATAATTTCTCAAGAGGTGTAGGTGAACATATGGGGCTTGGAGAATGGCTTGACAAGATTTACTACCCAATGCTCAAGGCCATGTCCCCAGATGACGCGTACAAGGCAGCGATGCTCGCATATGCTGAGGCGATTAAAAGTGGAACTACTACGGTCAATGATATGTATCGGCATATTCCAGCATGCGCAGAAGCCGCCGAAAAGATTGGTATTCGAGCTGTCCTCTCGAGCGAAGCGGCTGATCTAATCGAAGGCCAAGAAACAATTCAAGACAACGAACGGGCTGTCGTGGCGAAGAATGGCGCAGCAAATGGGCGCATCAAAATATGGTTTGGCGCAGAATGGATTCCTGTCTGCTCACCCGAATTCTTCGAGAAGACAAGAGAGCTCGCGAACAAGTACAAGGTAGGAATTCATGTCCATCTGAATGAATCTTACGAAGAAGTTGAATTGTGCAAGAAGAAATTTGGACAGCGCCCTGTCGAACATGTCGATAGCTTGGGACTATTAGGGCATGATGTCGTGGCTGCGCATTGCGTTTGGCTTTCCGACAAAGAGATAAAATTATTCGCCAAGTCCAATACGCAGATCGCACATTGTCCTGTATCAAACGCAAAGTTAGGCAACGGCGTAGCAAGAATCCCCGAGATGCGCGGGGCAGGACTCAACATCGGCCTCGGCCCAGACGATGCGCCTTGCAACAACACCGTAGACATGTTCGAGGTTATGAAATATGCATCACTCCTGCAGAAAGCAATCGAATTGGATGCTTCTATTATGTCCTCCAGCGAGGTTCTGCAAATGGCAACCCTCAACGGTGCCAGAGCGCTACAAATGGGCGACGAGATAGGGTCGATCGAGCCGGGGAAGACGGCGGATTTGATTTTACTTGACGCGGCAACCCCAAGGTTGACTCCAATTCACTTCGGAAGATACAGTAACATCCTACCCCACATAGTGTACGCTGCTCATGGAGACGATGTTCACACCGTAATGATAGATGGCAAAATCGTGATGGAGAACCGAAAATTACTATTTGCAAATGAGGGCGAAATAATAAAAAGCGCAACGGACGCTGCTCGGGAGCTCATAGGACGAATCAGCTGAATTTGTGGGTTGAGGAATGTGAGTAAGTCTAGGCTAAAGGATGAAGTGATTCAGACTCAGAAACAGTATGTGATGCCATGCGTCGAGACCTGGGCTGATATTGTATTTGTTGATGGCAAAGGTGCAACACTCACTGACACGGAAGGAAAACAGTACGTGGACTGCTTCGCCGGAGTTGCAGTTGTTAACGCGGGGCACTGTCATCCTAAAGTTGTAAAAGCCGTCAAAGATCAGGTTGAGAAGATCACACACTTATCCACGCTGTACTATACAATACCGATGGGAGCCCTCGCAAGGAAACTATCAGACATCGTTCCGATTGAGAAGGGGAAGGTCAAGAAATCATTCTTCTGCAACAGCGGCACTGAAGCGAATGAACATGCTGTCACGCTCGCGAAGAAGTATACGAAGAAGAACGAAGTGATCGGCTTGCAATGCGGATTCTACGGAAGAGGAGGCATGACTATGGGGCTCAGCGGCCTTGGGGCTTGGCGAGCAGGACTCGGGCCGTTCATGCCTGGGGTTATTCATGCGCCTTCATACTACTGCTATAGGTGTCCCCTAGGTCACAAGGAAGGGCCTCCAGCATGCGACTACGCATGCGCCCGTTATGTGGAACAGATTTTGAAGACTGAAACGACACAGCAGGTCGCTGCATTCGTCGCCGAACCCATCTTCGGAATCGGCGGATGCGTCCACGCACCCAAAGAATACTTCAAGATCGTGAACGAAATTCTCAAACAACAGGGAATTCTGCTTATCATAGATGAAGTCCAAACGGGTTTCGGCCGCACTGGTGACATGTTTGCAATTGAATACTATGGAGTTGAGCCGGATATTATTAGCATGGCGAAAGGAATCGCAAGCGGTATACCAATGGCTGCCATAACCTCGCGGACAGAGATAGCCGATTCATACCTAGGACCACATTTCTCAACATTCGGCGGGAATCCTCTGAGCTGCGCAGCAGCCTTGGCCAGCATCGATGCAATCATGGAGGAAGATATGCCCAGCAACGCGGCCAAGGTAGGGAGTTACATGCTGAAACGCCTGCAGGAGATGCAGAAGGAACATAGAATGCTCGACGACCCCCAGGGCAGAGGCCTGATGATTGGAGCTGAGATCGTGACTGACAAGGATTCAAGGAACCCTGCAGCCGACGCGGTGCTTAACGAGATTCAAGCAGTAGGTGCTGAAAGGGGTGTCCTATTCGGAAGAGGCGGTCTTTACTACAACAGGATCAGATTACAACCACCATTATGCATCACGATGGAGCAAGCAACAAGAGCCATGGATGTCCTTGACGATGTTCTCACGATAGTGGAACGACACAACTAAACTAAACATTGTCCGTAGAGCTGCGCAAGAATGACCAGAGCACTAACAGAAATTCAAGCTGCAAATGCGAAAGCAGTCGAACAATTACTCAAAGCACAACCTGTGCTCGTTGCAGTCAAGTCAGCTCATGAAGTGATTCCTGAAGTCAGCGAGCGACTATTCCTCCACTCAGGTCCACCAATTAACTGGGAAAACACGTGCGGACCCGTCAGAGGGGCAGCGGTGGGTGCTATGATTTACGAAAAGCTCGCTAGCACAGAGTCTGAGGCTATGCAACTGCTCAACGAAGGTAAGATCCAGTTTTCGCCGACGCACGACCATAAAGCAGTGAGTCCAATGTCAGGTATCGTCTCACCGTCAATGCCGGTGTTTGTTGTGAAGAACAAGGCGCACGGGAATGAAGCGTATTGTACTATCAACGAAGGCGTTGGACAGGCAAAGACGCTCAGGTTTGGTGCAAACAGCAAGGAAGTACTTGACCGATTAAAGTGGATAGAAGAGTCTCTAGGACCAGCATTAGATCAAGTCTGTAAGATGTCCGAAATTGATTTGAAGTCAATAACCGCGGAAGCTCTCCGAAGAGGCGACGAATGCCATAATCGAAACAAGTCCGCCACTTCCATCTTCTTCAAAACAATCACGCCCAAACTACTGCACACTGACCTCGACAAGGAAACAATTGCCAAGATTTTGGATTTCGTGGGAGGAAACGATCACTTCTTCCTCAACCTGTCGATGGCAGCTTGCAAGGCAACAACCGACGCAGCTCATAACATCAAGAACAGCACCATAGTTACTGCCATGACCACGAACGGCGTAGAATTCGGAATTAGGGTTAGCGGCTTAGGAAACGAATGGTTTCTCTCTCCAGCACCGCGAAAGATCAAAGGTAAACTATTCAAGGGCTATACTCAAGACGACGCCAACCCTGCTCTAGGCGACTCCTACATCTCAGAACCCTGCGGAATAGGCGCATTCGCCATGGCTGCGTCACCTGCTATCTCCGAATTCGTCGGTTCAACGCCCATGTTCGGAATTGAAGTCACGAAGAACATGGGCAAGATTACATTCACGAAACACACGGACTACAAGATACCATATCTCGATTATGAAGGGACGCCGACGGGGATATGCTTAGAAAAAGTCATGAGAACTGGTATCGTACCAGTAGTGAACACGGGCATCGCCCATAAACAGGCCGGAATCGGACAGATTGGAGCTGGAATAGCTTATACTCCAATCGGATCATTCAAGAGCGCTGCTGCAAGCTTCAAAGCGAAGTATAACATAAAACTGTGAGGCCAGAATGGTAATCGCAATCAACGTGAAATTTCACGGAACATTTTATCCAATAGTCAAAACGGACTCGCTAAGACTCGAGCTCGAGAACGGAGCCACAGTATCGGATGCTTTTGCGGCTCTTGAGCGAAGATTCGGGAAAGATTTCGCGGAGCATACCAAACGATTGGATTACCTTATCATCTTTGTCAACGACACAGAGTACAGGCAACTGCAAGGTCTGAAGACAGTTCTCTCCGAAGGAGATAAACTCACACTGGGACATGTTGTTGGAGGGGGCTAATCTCAACTGGTAGAATCTGGCAGTGTGTCAGCTCTGAAGCTTCATGGCTACTGACGTCACAAGTCCCTAACCTGAGAATAGTTAAATCGTCACGCCAAGACTGACCGTCGAGAACGCATCATGAAAAATTCACTGTCTACGGAGATTCTGAGGACCTTGGATAGTTCTCAACAGAGCATCGTAGAGTTTCTGAAGAAGCTCATTCAAACGCCCAGCGTTTCCGGTCAAGAGAAGAATATTGCAACTCTAATACGGAGTTACATGTCAGATTTTGGCTTTAAAGATCATAGGATAGATTCAGTCGGAAATGTTATCGGAAGCATAGGTACAGGACCGAAAAAACTCCTCTTTGACTCACACTTAGATCATGTTCCTCCCGGAATGATGATCAATCCATATTCTGGAAAAGTCATGGACGGTGAACGATTTGGGGTACGTGGAAAAGTGATGTACGGACGAGGTGCATGCGACACGAAATCTTCTGTTTGTTCGATGCTCATGGCTTGCAAAGCTCTGATCGACCTCGATATCAAGTTGGATGGAAATTTGACGTTTGCAGGGGTAGTTAGAGAGGAGTCTGGTGGTTCACTCGGAACCAAGAATCTAATTGCGGGTCAAACATTTGACGCCGCCATTATTGGAGAGCCTAGCGATCTGAATATTGCTATTGGTCAACGCGGCGGGGCATTTCTATACTTGGATGTAAAAGGGTTGAGTGGGCATGTCGCACAAGCGGAGCACTGTGTGAATTCATTCGAAAAATCTATCGATGTCGTGGATTGTGTGCGTAAAAAAGTAGAGCCCAGGCTTAGAAAGAACAAAAAGTTGGGAACACCCTGTTTGTCTTTCACTCACGCGAAAGTCCAACCTGGATTCGTAAGTATAATTCCTGATCGAACGATCATCAACTTCGACTTCAGATACAACCTGAAGTATATGCCTGACCACTTGATCTCAGATATTCGACATTGCATAAAGAAAATGGAATCAACTGACCCCAAACTCAACGCCAAGGTAGACTATATGACTAACAAGTATGACCATCATGAGTACAAGGAGGATATTCCTCCATTTTACACAAACCCCAACGGGCCCGAGGTCAATATTGTTAAGAGTGCCGTTAGGGATGTGCTTGGATATTCTCCTCATTCTATTCTCTGGCCGTTCGCAACAGACGGGGGATTCGTCGCGAAGAAGAAAATAATAACAATCGGCCTTGGGCCAGGAGATATCAGCTTTGTTCACGGAGTCAACGAACACGTCAAATTGGAGAGCGTCATCGCAGCGTCCAAGATCTACGCGCTATTAGCTGTGAAGATGCTGGGCGTCGCTTAAGGATCGTTCTACTCTCTCACGTATGGATTTCCTAAAGATTCAGGAGCTGATTGTCTACCTCCTAGAACCATTATCAAAGTTAGAGCAATTATCACGGATATGTGCGGGAGAACATTCATGAATTCTGATGGTACAGCGATCCCGATCACTTGCCCCCTAGTTTGTAAACCTGTTATTGTTGCAAAGAGTAGAGATCCTAGTAAGACGTTGGATGGTCTCCATCTTCCAAAAATCACGATTGCGAAAGCGATCCATCCGTAACCTGCTACGGCAACTTGCGTGAATCCCTGGAAGAAGTTGATGGCAAAGTATGCTCCGCCAAATCCGACAAGACCCGCACCTAAGGTCGCGCAGGTCCACCTGACTCTATCGACGTTAATCCCGGCTGCATCGGCTGCTCTTGGATTCATTCCGACGGCCCTTATGATCGTGCCTTGTTTGGTATACGCAAACAGAACATAGAAGCCGATGAAAATCACGATTGACAGATAGAAGACCGCATCGAACGAAAAGAAGATGGGTGTGAATCTTTCTGCGACTACATCCTTGACAGCAGTCGACGTATACACTAATCCAGCAAGGCCGGTTGCGAAAAACCATATTCCGAAACCCACGATGATCTGGTTCAGCTTGAATCTAATTGAGAGAAGTGAGTTGAAGAGTCCAAATGCAATTCCGCCTGCGAACCCGAACATCATCGCAGCCAAGTGACTCTGATACATTAGCATGTAACCGGCTACGCCAGATAAAGCTCCGAATGCCATCACACCATCGATACCGATGTTGTAGACGCCGCTTTTTTCTCCCAACATCTCTCCGAGGGCAGGTAGCAAGAAGACAGGTAACATTGTCAGTAGGGAGATTGCTGTTTCTTCGATGAATCCACTCATTGTTTTCGCTTCCTTTGGAAAATGACGGGCAAGCACATGCCGAGGAAAATGGTGCCCATGATTAAGAGTGTGAAGCGGGCTGGAACACCAACAATAGAAAGGTTCAGCGAACCAACAAGGATCACTGCGGTGAGGAAGCATGCAAAGGGCAACAATTCCACCTTTGATCCAACCAGTAAAGTTGGAACGATCGCATAGAACCCATAGTTGCCTGTCATCATAGACTGCCCCATGAAAAATTCACTAAATACTAGAGAGGCACCTCCGAATCCTGCAATAGCGGCACTAATGAACATGCTCAAGAAAATGGTTCTCTTGACGTTAATTCCAGCAAACGAGGCTGCTGCACGATCCACGCCAGCCGCTTGCAGCCTATACCCCAGCAACGTGTTATTGAGTAGCCAATAGCACATAGGGACAAAGACCAACCCTATGATGAACGCCGAGTTTAGTGGGAAGTCGATGAAGGGTAAGCGTGCAGTTTCAGGTATGAACGGTGTTCTTCCAAGAGCTACCTCTGGACTCCTCCATGGACCCCGAACCATATAATCCAAAAGAGCTAGGGCAACGAAGTTCTGCATCAGCGTGATTGGTATCTCGTTCACTTCCCACTTAGCCTTTAGGAACCCTGCTACGCCCCCCCACAGTCCTCCGAGTATGAAACTGACGAGGAATCCCAGCATTATCAAAATTGGTCCTGGCAAGGCTAGGAATAAGCTTACACCTAATGCTCCTACGATGCCAACGGCCATCTGTCCTTCGGCGCCGATGTTCCACGTGCTACATCGGAATGCAATCATCAGGCCTACGGAGAGAATTAGTAGAATAGTTGTCCTGTCTAACACAGATAGTAAGCCACTTACTGACCCGATAGTTGATGAAAAGAAATAGCTCAATACATCTGTTGCCTGCAATTCCATTGCGCTTGAAATTAAAAGAAGGACGATGACCGGCATCAGTATGATTACTAGGAGAAAGATTACTGTGTTCCAAATCTTCTTCCTAAATTCTGCAAGCATTAGGAAACCTCTGCCATCAGTTTGCCGATTGACTGTTTGGTTTCTGACGTCAAATCCGAAAATTCCCCGACTATTTTTCCTCTGTTAATAACGTATACGCGGTCCGAAATGTCAATGATCGCGTCTAAGTCTACGCTGATGAAGAGGACGGTTCCACCTTTCTTTCGGTATTCGAGCAGCATACCATAGAGGTACTCAGTGGATTTGAGGTCAAGGTCCTTGGTGGCGTTCACGACTAGGAGTAACTTCGGGGTTTGCTCGAGTTTCCGACCCATGACCAGCTTCTGTTTGTTTCCTCCTGAAAGTGCTGACGCGGGGGCATCTATGCCACTGCACCGAACGTCGTACTTATCGACAATTCTTCGAGCATGCTGGGCTATGGTTTGCCAATTTAAATTACCATGTGTTGAGAACGCAGAGTCTTCGGGAGAGTCCAGAACGGAGTTGATTTTGACGCTCAACGGTTGGATTAGCATATTCTTAGAGCCAAAGAGGGTGATTCCCATCTTCTGAATTTGTTTAGTGGGGTACGAACTAATCTCTTCACCGTTGAATTTGATGCTCCCCGCAACTTTCTTTCTGAGATTCATTACGGCCTCAGCGATCTCACTCTGTCCGTTGCCTTCTATCCCGGCGATGCCCACTATTTCCTCTTGATCCACGTGCAATGAAACGTCACTCACCGATTCGAATCCCATATCGTCTCGTACTTTCAGTGAGGTGACGTCTAGGAGTCGACCGGATGTTTGCGTTCTCCCTTGCTTGTGGATACTTGGTGAGAACTCGGCGAACATCAGCGCGATCAATTCGTCGCGGGAAGTCTCTTTAGCTTGAATTGTTGCTTTCAGTTTGCCTTTTTCTAGCACAGCAATCCTTGTGCTCACCATTATCGCGGTGTTCACATTATGGGTTATCAGGACGATTGTATGGCCCTGGTTCGTTAATTGTTCAAGCCAGTTGAAGAAGTCTTGTCGTTCGCCTTCCGTTAGGAGCCTGTCAGGTTCGTCTAGGATAATCAATTCAGGATTTTTGACTAAACATTTCAGGATCTCGACTTTCTGCTGCTCTCCTACTGATAGCTTGTAGACTGGAGTGTCAAGTTTACGTTCTAGCCCTAGTTGAAATCGTCTTGACGTTACTGACACTTCTTCGGTAATCTTCTTCTTGTTTATGAGTGAAGGAGTGTTGCTTAGTCCAAGAAGCACGTTTTCCAGTGCCGTGAATTCACTCACTAAGGTAAAGGATTGATGAATCATTCCGATCCTTGCAGCGATCGATTCTTGTGGAGAAGAGAATTCGACTTCGTTACCTTTTAGAAGGATTGTGCCTCCGTCTTTGCGGTATAAGCCGCAGAGAATGTTCATGAGAGTTGTCTTGCCGGCGCCATTTTCTCCTAGTAGAGAAAGTACCTCTCCTTTATTCACTGTAATGGTGACGGAGTCTAGCGCTCTTGTTAGTCCAAATGATTTCGTGATGTTTTGCATTGAAGCTATTTCCATACAGTCTCAACTTTGTCAATCGCTGGAGCTAGTCAGATTTTCAGGTCTTATCAATTCACCTTGATATGAAAGAAAGAGTATGTCCCCTTTCAAAGGGGACTTTGGATCTTAGACCTAAGGAGTCCATGTTGTTTCGTTTGTGTTTACCACAACTTGACCTGAAATTATCTGCTGCTTAAGTTGTTCTATGTAGTTTTGATCGTCGCTCGTAACTTTGTTACCGTATGTTCCGAGAGTCAATGATCCATCCTTGAGGCTCAAGGGATTGTAGAAGCTGTTCTGTCTCAGTGATGCCCAGGTATTTCCAACAACCGCTGCGGTTACTTTGTTCAAGATTGCGCTGAAATTCCATACTCCGTTTGCAATGATCGTATCAGGAGCTTTGTAAGTTGCATCATAGTAGGCCTGACAAGCGTAAATGTTCTTGGCTTGGGCCTCATAGATAGCGGAGAAATCATCCATTGTGTTGAATATTGCATCAACACCTGACGCAGCCATAGCGTCAACGGCATCTCGTGTTTTGACTGGGTCAACGAAATTTCCAATCACCACACGAGTGACTGTGGCTGATGGCTCTGCATATAGGGCACCCTGCTTGTACGCATTAGCCCAAGATGTGCTGAATGGCTCTTCTATGTTGTGAACATATCCAAGCTTCTTACTGGTACTCATTTTCGCTGATAATGCACCACATAGATAGTATGCTTCGTGTGGTGTTTGGCCAATTGCAACAACATTGGGTGTGAAATAGTCCGGGCGGGACGCGAAGTCCTCTGCTAGGAAGTATTTCGTAGGGAAATTCGCCGCGACAGCTTTCACCGCGTCAGCATAAGAATAGCTGTGTGCCCAAATTATATCATCGGTCCCTGCACCTAGTGTAAGAATCCGGTTAATGTCGGTCAGACCGACTTCTTCGTACAGATGAATGTCAATTTTGTAATTATCCTTGAGGGTAATTAACTGTGCATAGGCGTTGGGATCCCAGGCACCTTCATCATGAAAACCGAACATAGTGACGCCGAATTCAACCGGTTTAGATTGGGTATTTGTCACAGATTGGGTATTTGTCACAATTTCTGTTACAACCTGTTGGGTAGAATTAGTTGGCGGGGAAGGCGCGGAATTTCTCACTAGGTAGCCTACCGTTCCTGCGCCTACTGCAACAACTGCTCCGCCCACGACGTACTTCAGAAACTTGCGTCTAGAAACTGGTTTATCAGACAATGATCATAGCCTCGACGAATGTTTCCGCAGTTATCTGGTCATTTGAGACTTTGCATTATAGAATACATAGAGATAGTCTGACTATACGCGGCTACCTACGTGATAACTTCGCTGCTTCTAGTACTGTTTCGTAGTATCCGGCGTCGGTTGATGTGCCACAGTATCCGTCAGTAAAATGAGTTAACTTCTCGGGGTTCGATAAACCTGCGTCGTCCGTCGCTGAATTTTTAGAGAGCTAAGCTTACACTCTGAGGCGTCGCTAATTACTTAATGATCTTTCGTTGTTTAAGGTCGTCGGCGATATTATCCAATCCGAGTTCCTTCAACTTAGCTGCTGTTGGATGTCCTGTTGCGGGGTCCCAGTTCCTCAGCGTATAGTATTCTGTTTTCAACTTCTCGAAGGTCTCGTGGTCTACTAAGCCAATCTTGCTTTCGACAGGTTCTGTGAAGAATTTTTTTTGGAATGTGTCGTGTGATCGGTTGAGGCCGCAACGTGAATTGTACGCGCGTTCAACATTGTATATTCGTTCTCCGATCTGGACGAGAGAGTTTGCTGTATATTCTCTCCCGGTTAGCGCGGAGAGCATCTCTGCGAATTCGAATAGGCCGGGGCATTCGGCTGATTGGGACCATGTGTCGTTCTTGCAGAGGCCTATAGAATCTATGACGGCGTTTAGATGTTCGAAGAAGATTACTGCTTCTGCTTTGTAGTCCGTTTTGCTATCGTCAGTGAATTCGTACGGGATCTTCTTCCAGACGCCGAAGGCGTTGCTTAGGGGCATTCCTTTGAGGTGGTCGGCTCCCCTTGTTGATGTGGCATGCGAAAGGGCTGTTGCCCAGCCGGTTCGTGGATCAATCTCCAAGCGACCGCCCTTGATATGGTACGCGAATTTTTCTGACCCTTTGCCGAATTTTCTCGATGCTAGGTCTATTCCTTCGCCTAATAGGTAGGCAAATGAGTTGCCGTGTCGTTTGCATATTTCGTCAAGCATTTCTAAGGCGGCTTGTTGTTTTCCCCATCCCAAGTCAATGCCGCCTAGTTCTTCTTTGGTTATCATGTTGCGGTCGCGAAGTTCGATGGCCCATGCGATCGCATATGCGGGGCCGTCGCAGTCTATGCCCAGTCTGTTTGTTTCTGCGGTCCATTTGAGAACGAAGTTGAGATCGTAAATTTCCATCATCTGACCGTCGATTTGCTGGTTGTATTCGAAACCTTCGGTCATTAGGCCAGCGTATGGTCCTCCTTTGCAGATTAGAATGTGGCTACAATCGAGGGGGCAGTCAAAGCAGCCTTTCCATTTCACTACATGCTCCATGAATGCTTCGAGGCCAACTTTCTTGAATTCCTCGGCTGGCACTCGTGGTAGGATGTAGTTCTTGGTCGGGTTTGTTTTGACTACTTCGTTTCGCAGCCAGTTTAACCACGGTTTGCCGTATATTCCAATAGTTTTAGGTTTTGGTGATTTGAGAACTAATTCTCTCGCATTGAGGCAAGCTTTTTCGAATTCTTCGGGTCGAGCCACTTGGATACCTTTGGTTCCCCTCACTGCGATGGCCTTGAGTAATTTAGAACCCATAACCGCCCCCATGCCGCCCCAGCCTGCGGCCCGGGAATGGTCGTTGATGATGGCTGCGTAGCGGACGAGGTTCTCGCCTGCGGGGCCAATTGCTGCTACTTTGACGTCTTCGTCACCCAGTTCTTCTTTGATGATTGTTTCAGTTTCCCAGACGTCTTTGCCCCAGAGGTTGCTTGCATCTCTTAGCTGGACGTCGTTGTCGTCAATCCAGAGGTAGGTGGGTTTGCTGGATCTGCCTGCGAATACTACTGTATCGTAGCCTGCGAACCTAAGTTCCGGTCCGAAATGTCCGCCAGAGTTGCTGTCGCAGAATGCGAATGTGAACGGACCTTTAGCTGTTACAGTATACCGTGCGCTCGAGGGTGCGATTGTGCCCACGAGCGGGCCGGCGCCGAAGATTAACCGATTGTCAGGGGAGAACGGATCTACGTCAGGGCCAACTTCGTCATAGAGTATCTTCGCGTTTGCTCCCGCCCCTCCAAGGAAGTCTATCATCAAGCGCTCAGGTGAATCCTGTTTGACGCAGCGGTTCGTTGTCAGGTCAACTCGAAGCACTGTTCCTGACCATCCGTTCAATGGATTCACCCACCGAGAAGACTAACTTCCTTGATGTTTATGATGGTTGTTCATAGAAATCGCGGCTGAGACTTGAGCAGTCTACGTTTTCGAATATTCTCAGGTCGATGGCTGTCTTGCTCGTGCTCTGTAAGAGTTCGAAACTGACTGTGCGAGTTGCTTGTTAGCTGCTCTCATCAGCAGTTTAGGTCCTATGCTGCGTTTGGTAAACATGATCGCATGTTTCGGGCACACTTGGGCGCAGATTGGATCTCCGCCACATAGGTCACACTTACTCACCAAGCCTGTTTTCGGATCTACTAGGATTGCTCCGAAGGGGCAAGCTGCCATACAAGCCCTGCATTGAAGGCACTCTTTCTGATCAATCAAAACAGCTCCGGTCTTCGGGTCTCGTGAGATCGCGCCGATGGGACATGCGGTGATGCAGGGTGCACCGCCACAGTGCTGACAGACAACTGGAGCGTCCACGCAGAGCTCCTCATGCTTGACAACATGGAGGAGCGCCCGAGCCGGATTGTTCTCTCCGTAGTGGCGATATGCGCAAAAGACCTCGCACGTTCTGCACCCAACGCAGGTCTTGGGTTGAGTGAATAGCAGAACGTAATCCCTAGCTTCGGTCATCGCGATCTTCGCCGCGCATCGCGAATAAGCTTTCGGAACGTTATTTATCTATCCGTTGGTTGCTCGTCAAGGTTTTGATGAGGTCCCTTAGCTTGAAGGTTGATATCCATTCTCATCTAGCTCCTTCCGGGTATGTCAACGAACTTAAGAAACTCGACATGCCCCCGCGAATCATCTCCCTCTCAGACGGCAACATGTGGCTAGATTGCGGAGAGGGGTTATCCTATCCGATTGGCAGTAAAATGGTGTCTATAGAGCCACGGTTGAAGGAGATGGAGGAAAGCGGTATTGATCATCAGGTGCTGAGTCTGCCACTACCTGGAACCGATTTCTTCGAACGAGACTACGCGATTAAACTAGCGCAATCAGCCAACGACGAACTATCTGAAATGAGCAGGACAAGTGGAGGAAAATTCTCTGCCGCTGCGAACGTGCCCCTCCGGTATCCTGACCTTGCTATCAAAGAACTTTATCGATGCATCGAACAATTAGATATGACGATGGTTGAGGCTTTCTCCAACGTGGCGGGCGAACCACTCGACTCTGAACGATTTCTCCCATTCTACAAGGAACTCGCACGCCTCAAAATTCCACTATTAATTCACCCGGGACGGCCGTTGATGATGACTAATCTCAAAGAATATGGGCTGGCCGGAGCCGTAGGATATCTCTTCGATACGACCTTGGCGATTCTGAGAATCGTCTACTCAGGCCTGTTAGAGAAACTGCCAGACCTACGGATTATAATTCCACACACCGGAAGCACGATTCCCTACCTCGTGGGCAGAATTGACCATCAGTATACACTCCTCGATGCTCGTCAGCGAAAACTCGCGAATCCACCGAGTGAGTACCTTAAGAAAGTCTATGTTGATACTGCTCAATCTCTTTACAAACCAGCCACAGAATGCGCGCTCAATTTCACTCCGCATGAAAGAATCCTATTCGGATCAGACTATCCATTTGTCAGCCTGACCCAATCAGTCTCAATCGTGAAATCCCTGAATTTACCGAAGCGAGATGAAGAGAGAGTATTCAGTGAAAATGCGAAATCGCTAGGAATAATATAGTCAACCGTGTTCGTGGAGTCACCGGTGAAATGAATGATTGAGCGAGTTCGGGTCGACGCAACCGCGGACACGGGAGGCCTCTACTCACAAGCCGTAAAATCGAGCGGATTACTCTTCATATCTGGTCAAGTCGCGCTTGACAAGAACGGAAACATAGTGGGACACGACATCGCAACTCAAACTGATCAGGTCATGAGAAATATGAAATCCACGTTGGAGGCTGCAGGCTGCACATTCAATGACGTCATCAAAATTTCCGTTTTTCTTGTAAATCTCGAAGATCGACCGAAGTTCCACGAAGTCAGGAAAAAATACTTCACCGGAGAACAACCGACAAGTACACTACTCGTAGTCAAGAGCCTAGCCAACAAGGATTGGCTGGTTGAAGTGGAAGCGGTGGCACAGTTGCCAAAATGATTTTCTGCGCGCGAAGATTCAAGCAATCATTCATCCCGATTTAAGGATCCCCAAGGATTATATCGACGTCGAGTCTGCATCGTTTTCTGGTTTCATACGATGGCTAAAAATCGTCGTCTCTTCTTCGCGACTGACCTTCACGGATCAGAAATATGTTTCAGAAAATTCCTGGGCGCACCCGAATTTTACCAGGCCGATGTTCTCATTCTCGGCGGAGATATTACAGGAAAGATGATAGTCCCTATAATCGAAACGGCGCCGGGAAAATTCGAAACTAGTTTTCTTGATATCAAACAAGAGTTCGACAAGGAGAAACTGAAATCGTTCGAGGAGAAGATAACAAACTCAGGATACTATCCTTATCACACCACTCAAGATGAAGTAGACTCGTTGAACAGCGACCGAAGCAAACTCGACAAGCTTTTTCCAGAATTGATGGTCGCGCGCCTCGAATCTTGGATAGCTCTTGCGGAGGAGACGTTCAAAGGCAAAGGCATAGGATGCTACATAACGGGAGGCAACGACGATCCATATGAGATTAGTGAAGCACTAAGTCGATCACAGAGAATCCTAGATCCTGAGGAGAAGGTAATTCAACTGGACGCTGAGCATGAAATGATCAGTCTAGGTTACAGCAATCCTACCCCTTGGAAACTTCCTCGTGATATTTCCGAAGACGCACTCGCCGAGAAGATCGCCGCCATGACTTCAAAAGTTCAGAACATGCCCAATTGCATATTCAACCTTCACGTGCCACCCAAGGAATCAATGCTAGACCA
>Ga0187780_10000414_pt1 | contig 32262 bp, 30 predicted proteins | sample 1015_Q2_SP10_20__FD_132429 | JGI IMG/M metagenome (GOLD analysis project Ga0187780, IMG submission 132429) | Tropical peat soil microbial communities from peatlands in Department of Meta, Colombia - 1015_Q2_SP10_20_MG | ecosystem: Environmental > Terrestrial > Soil > Wetlands > Peat | place...
AGGAGCGTTTCGCCTCGTGCGAAGAGTTAGCGCGTTCGCTGTATCCGTTTACGCGCTCAAGACCACGGCCGGCAGAGACTTTGGCTAAGAAACAGTCCTGGTGGATGCAACCGTCCGGTCATCGCGACGTGTGGCTGGCAACCGCCGCGTGCTTGCTGGTGGCGGCCAGCTTTCGGGTTCCGCACGTCTTGAGGTCGCACTTCGGCGTTCCGCCTGCGCCTGCCAATCAGTACTTTCGCCCCGGCGTGCCCTACGAAGCTTTCAGCTATACAAAGCAAACCGTTGCCGTAGCACCGGATTTGGATTCCCTGGCCGACGACAACAGCCCGGCGCCCAGCGATGGCGCGCAATCGCATCTGATTCACGTGGAAAAATTCGCCATGGCGGCCCTGAATGGCGGAGAAAATCGGCGGCTGTCCGCGCCAAAACCTGCAGCCGGTTTGATTCGTCTAACGCGCACGCAAGCTCACGACAACTGAAAAAATCACCCCTTAGCATACCTATCGCTGTTGAGGTTTCTCCTGGTCTTGATTTGCTTTTGCTGGAAACTGTGGGTTGGTCCGCGCTATTCGTAGCGCAGCGCCTCGACTGGATCGAGCTTCGAAGCTTTCACCGCTGGCCACACGCCAAAAATCAGGCCTACGCTGATGCTCACAGCGATCCCGGTAGCCGCAGCCCAGAGCGGCACGCTGCCCGGCCAGTCCAGGCCATACTTGATCAGCAGCACCAGTCCGTTGACGAATATTAAGGCAAGCACGCCGCCAGCTCCGGTAAGGGTCATAGCCTCCAGCAGAAACTGCCAGATAATGTCCTTTCGCTTCGCGCCAATCGCTTTGCGCACGCCGATTTCGCGCGTGCGTTCCGTCACGCTGACGAGCATGATGTTCATCACGCCCACGCCCCCAATCAGCAGCCCGATCGAGCTCAATACGACCGTGGCCAGCGCAACCATGCCGACGATATTGTGGAATTCCTGAACCTGCTGGTCCGCAGTCTCGATCGAAAAGTTATTCTTACCGTCATACGGAACGTTGCGGCGGCGGCGCAACAACTCGGTGGCCTGGTCGACAGCCTGATTCAGCATGTTGGGATATGCTTGCGCGCGGATAGCGTTCTCATACGCACCGGGGTAGACCTTCCGAAACGTGTTGTAGGGGATGAGCACGCGGCGGTCCTCATCGCCCATGCCGAATCCGCCCTTTGGCTTTTCCACCACCCCGATCACCAGAAAATCGGATCCGTCGATCATGACGTCTTTTCCAACGGCGTGGCCCTCCGGAAAGAGCACTGGAGCAACGTTTTCCCCAAGCATCACGACTTTCTCCCGATGGAGATCGTCGGCGTCACTGATAAAGCGGCCTTCGAGCGTTGCTGCATTGGCATAGACTTGGCCGAAATTGGCCTGCACGCCGCGGAAATCAACGGCCGTAACGCTGCCCGACTTCGTGCGCACGGAATGGGGCTGTTCCCACCAGTTGATCCACGTCGTGACATTCTTGACGGCGGGACAGCTCTCGAGCAAGGCTTGCGCGTCGTCGAGCGTCAGCGGCTTGCGCTCGCGCTCCTCTTTCGGGCGGCGGCCGCTGTGCGGGCCCTGGTCAAAGCGCGTGATGAACGCGGTGTCCGCGCCAAACTGTTTGATGTTCTCCTGAATCTGCGCATCGAATCCGGTAATTAGAGCGGCCACGAGCATGATGACGCTCACACCCAGCACCACGCCAAAAACCGTGAGAGCACTGCGCATCTTGTGCACGCGCAGCGTGTCCAGGGCTTGCCTCAGATTTTCGCCGTGCTGTTGGGCCATATTCGTCTCTGAAGCCCGCTAAGCCGGGCTCGACACTCCTCAACCATCCGAACGCAGCGCCTCAATGGGATCCAGTTTTGCCGCACGCATCGCCGGGTAAATTCCAAAAAACAAACCCACGCCCGTGGCCATCAGCAACGCAAGGATAACGGCGCTCAGAGGGGTGCGCACGGGGATTGGCGTCAGCGCACGCACCGTAGCGACGGCCGCGTAGGCCAGCGCTAAGCCGATGAAGCCGCCGATGGCTGCCAAGGACGCCGATTCCGTCAAAAACTGCAGCACGATGTGCTTCCTTCGCGCGCCCAATGAGCGTCGCAAACCGATTTCACGCGTCCGTTCGGTCACGCTGGCCAGCATGATGTTCATGATGACGATGCCGCCGACCACCAGAAACACCGAAGTCAGTCCGACAATGACCATCTGGAGATTCCCAGTGATCTCTTTCCACAGGCTCATAATCGAATCCGAACCAAGAACGGCGAAATTGTCTTTGGCGTCCCAGGGCAGGTGACGGATCGAGCGCATCAAGAGAGTGGCCTCGTCCTTGGTGGCATCCATCAATTCCGTGCTGCGCGCTTGAATGAAGATCGCGATCCAATCCTGCTGCGTGTGCCATTCCTTGTAGTACGTTTCAAGGGGAATCAAAATGTAGTTGTCCTGCGACTGGCCGAAGACGCTGCCGATGGGGTCCGCGACACCCACGACTTCATAGGTGTGCGTACCTGCCCGGATGGTCTTTCCTATCGGGTCGACGTTGTCAAAAAACTTTTTCGCTACGTCGGTCCCAATGAAACAGATAGGCGAGTGATGAAGCTCGTCGGCCTCAGTAAAATAACGGCCGGAGGCCACCGTAATATTCCGCATTTCCGCGTAGTTGGCAGTCGCCCCGGTCACAGTCGTGTTTTCCAACAAGATGTTTTCGTAACGCGTGTCGGAGGTCACGTAGCCCATGGCCGCGACGCTCTGCGGTGTCCTCATGTTATCGCGAAGCCACTCGTATTCTTCGAGAGTGACCAGCGGGCGTTTTTGCGCTTTCACCCATTCATCTTCGCTGGTGATAATCCCGAAGCGATCAACCAGGAATACGTTGGCGCCCAGGTTGGCGATGCGATCGGCTACGTAGAAATTCAGCCCCGCGACCACACTCATTACCGACACGAGCGTGGTCACCGCAAGAATCACACCCAGAAGCGTCAGGAAGCTCCGAAGCTTATGCGCGCGGAGTGAGTCGAGGGCCAGGCGCAAGGTTTCCCCGACCGTAATCAGCGCCGTGCGGAGGCGGTCTAACCTCCCTGCAACGGGCAGCGGCCGCGTGATCACCCGCGGTAATGAGCCCAAGCTCTCTATGGGGGTTACGCCCAAGCAGACCTCCCCGGTCTAATAGATAAGACGAATTTCCCCGGCCAATCGTTCCCTGTAACTTAGACGGACAAAAAGGGGATTTGCTTACAAGTGGCGGCCAGAGTATCCTTGCGCCCGACTGCGAGGGGACGCAATAGCCCAAAGCCACTAAGCTCAGTATGCCATTGCGACAAAAGGACTTATAGCATTGTGACCTAGTAACCATCAGAGAAAAACTCAATGGGGAGTCGAAGATGAAGCGTACTTACATAATTGTGCTTACCCTTGCGTGCCTGCCGGTCGGGCTTCCAAAGGTACTGCCCGCCCAGGAGAAGCCGACCGCCGCCGCTCCCAGTTCCGGGTATAGGGCCGAATTCCTGGAAGACCTCGCGTACTACGAGCAGCGGTATACCCGCCTGGCGGAAGCCATGCCGGTGGAAAAATATAGCTGGCGCCCCAGCGAGGGCGTGCGCTCGGTGGGCGAGGTCTATATCCACGTCGTTATGGCCAATTACGGGGTGGCCAAAACCTTGGGTACGGCCTTCCCCGCAGGCCTGGACCCCAAGGCTCTTTCCGCAAGCTCAAACGACAAGCCCAAGGTATTGCTGGCCCTCAAAGATTCCTTTGCCCACCTCCGAGCTGCGGTTCTAACCCTCGGCGACGGCGAGGCGGACAAGGCGCAAAAAATGTTCGGGCGGCAAACTACGCTGCGCGGCGCGTTGATGATGGCGGACCGTCATTGGGGCGAGCACCTGGGCCAGTCGATTGCTTATGCCCGCATCAACGGCGTGGTGCCGCCCTGGACCGAAGAAGCCCAGCAGCAACAGCAGAAGCCTGCCGAAAAACCGAAGCAGTGATTTTCCTCGTGATTTTGACCGGAGGCCGCTTCTACCTTGGCGCTTGCGAGCAGCAAGTGCGTATACGGCGTTGTACAACAGATGGGGGCGCCCGAGAATCCAATCAAGGTGCACCTTCGCGGCTTGGCCGCTGCATGGAATGATGATCAAACGCGCGTTTTTCTCCATTGCGTTGGTGTATCTTACGCTGCCAACTTGTGGCGCGGCGCAAGCTGCACTGCCCAACTCATCCGTCGAAGTAGCTCCTGCCCCGTCTGCCCTTTTTGACCGCGTTATCAGCAATGAGAAAAAATCGGAAGAGGCTATGGATCTATACGAGCGCTTCGAGCGCCTGGAAACGCGAAAAAATCCGAACGAACCGGCCATTGTGAAGTTTTCGCGCGTGATTCCGTCCGGAACGGGAATGAACAGGATTCCAGTCGATGCGGATGGCAAGCCTCCGGACGTAGCCGCCTACCGCGCGCGGCTGGAAGGATTGGAACACGCTCTTGCACTAATTGTCGGAGACTACCGCTCGCAACGGGATGCGGTGGAGAAATATACAAAGAGGAGAAAAGACCGCCTTGACCTGATTGACGCGACCAGAAGCGCCTTTCTCTTCAAGTTCATTGCGCGCGAGTCCCGCAGCGACCTGATGCTCTCCAAATACGAAATGTCCCCCAACCCGTCCTACAAACCCACCACGCGCTTTACCTCCATCTTCCCGAAAGTGCACGGCTACGTCTGGATCGACGAGAATTCCGGTGAGCTTGCCAAGATCGAAGGGGATGTGACCGAAGACATTTCCATCGGCCTGTTTCTCGGAAAGATCTATAAAGGCAGCCACTTCATGCAAGAGAGCTACGAGGTGAAACCCGGCCTGTGGCTGCCGAGCTTCTCGCAGTACGACTTTGACGGGCGCAAATTGTTTTCCAGTTTTTCCATTCACGAACGCACGTTTTACTCGAACTACCGCTACATCGGCCCTCCGAACGAAGCTCTGGAAGAGATTCGCAAGGAACTGGGCCATGCTGACTTGAGCAAAACTGTCCCTTCGGCCAGCGCGAACTGAGAAGCCCCCGCTTACACTGAACGGAGCAAGGCTTCGCCATTCGACCCTCTTGAGTCTGGAGGCACTATGCTTCGTTCGTTTGCGCTGGCCCTGATGGCCGCCCTTTTCGCAGCATTTTCCGCGGCTGCGCAGTCGCCGGATCCCGCGTCATCACAATCCGCTTCGCAATCGCAGGATTCCACCGCTCCTGCGGATACGCAAAAACCCAAGAAAGTCTGGACCAATGACGACGTCAAAACGGCGGGCCCGGTGTCCGTGGTGGGAGATCCGAAGAGCAAGCCGAAGACATCGGGCCCGAAAGCGGTGAACGAATCATATGTCGCATCCGTCCGCAAACAACTCGAAAAATTGCAGAAGCAAGTCGCGGACATCGACAAGCAACTCACCGATCTGAAAAATTTCAGCGAGGGCGATCCTTCCAACAACGCCAGCGGCATCAAGCTCAACAAGAGCTACAACCGCGAACCCATTGAAGTCCAGATGCGCGCGTTGCAAGACCAAAAAGCGGATTTGCAAGCAAAGATCGATGCGCTTCTCGACGAAGCTCGAAAGAAAGGTGTCGAGCCGGGACAGCTTCGCTGAACTTTGGCGCGCACACAAGCGTGTCGCCTGATTCTGGCGAGCGATTCCCAGCTAATTTTTTGCCGCAGGTTTCTTGGACTCGAACCGGATTTCCTTCAGCATTTCCGATTGCCGGTAAAGCTCGGTTTTCCCCGTAGGAAACTTGTTCACGCTCAACATGAATGCAAGCACGTCGGCGTCCTGCTGCCTCGTCAAGCGGCCCGGGGCGCTTTGCGGCATCGTCTTGCGAATGCGGTCGAAGAGATCGCCTAGCGTCAAGCCATTCCAATTTGCCTGGAACGCCCCGCCGGTGAGGGGCGGCGCGGATTCGCCCCCGGTGAGCAAATCGCCGTGGCACGGCGCACACTCTTTCTGATAAACGGCCTCGCCGCGCTTGGCCTGCTCTTCCGTATACACGCCGTCCCAGACCGAATGCGAATCCGCAGGCGCTTGCGCTCTTACTGTTAACACCCCAAGCCCAAGCGACAAAATCAGGACGATTGCGCTCACGATGAGCAGCGTTCTCTTCATTCGCCCGCCGATGGCAACGTGTAGGCAATGTATTCGCCCGAATAGGGCCCGCCGCTCACGGCCACAACAATGTATTGCTTGCCGTGCACCATGTAGGTCATCGGCGAGCCGCTTTGCGGCGCCGGCATGTATACGGCGCCCACTTCTTTGCCAGTGGCCTTGTCGTAAGCGCGAAGCATGGCGCCGCGCGGATGATCCGAGGTTGTCGTCACCTGGCCTTCTCCGGCAATCACCAGAGACTTCGTTACAAGTGTTCCGATGTTGTAGGTCGTCTGGCCGGTGCGCGGAATGTTCATCCCCTTCAGGAGCTCAGAATTGCGCACCGCGTCCGGAGTCTCTCCATGAGCAATCTGCCAGACGAATTCGCCTTTATCGAGATTGATCGCCGTGATCGTTCCGTACGGAGGTTTGATTAGGGGCAATCCATCCGCTTCCAGGCGCGTAAAAGTGCTGGCCGACCGCCTCTTGGGAGGCTTGGGTGAATCAGCTCCTGCGTTCTCGCCCGGTCCGTGCATGATTTCGACTTCTTGCCCCGCCACTCCCGCGATGTATCGGATATCGGAGATTTCTTTTGGCGCAGCCACCAAACCGATAGGTTCGATGCACGAGTTGCAGGCAAACACATACACGGTATGAGTTTGCGGATCGTAGGACCCTCCCGGCCAGTTCGTGCCTCCGGAAGCGGTTCCCAACGTAAGTGTGCCGAGCGGCCCTTCGAGTTTGCTTTCCGTTGGCGGTGTATAAACAGGTCCCAGGTGATAGTGAGAGACGATTTCTTTCGCTTTCTCACGGAGCGCGGGCGTGAAGTCAATCAGGTCATCGATGGAAACTCCGTTGCGGCTATACGCGGGTGGCTTCGATGGAATGGGTTGCGTCGCCGAATACCACTCACCGGGTACGCTGCCGACTTCGACGGGCTTCTCCGGCATCGGCCAAATGGGCTTCCCAGTGACGCGGTCGAAAACATACAGAAAGCCTTGTTTCGTGGGCTGCGCCACGGCCTTCACCGGTTTTCCATCGACAGTGATATCCGCAAGAATCGGCGCGGACGAAATATCCATATCCCAAAGCGGATGATGCACTAGCTGGAAGTGCCATTTGCGCTCGCCGGTTTTCAGATCGACGCAAACCAGCGTTTCGCCGAACAGATTATTCCCTGGCCGGTGCCCGCCGTAAAAATCGCTAGTCGGCGATTCCACCGGCAGATAAACCAAACCGAGCTGTTCATCGACGGTGAGCTGGGTCCACATTCCGGTGTTCCCGGTGTACTCCGCCGAACCTTTTTCCCAGGTGTCGTAGCCAAGCTCGCCCTTCTGCGGAATGGTGTGGAAGATCCACAGGCGCTTGCCGGTGCGCACGTCGAAGCCGCGCACGTACCCTTTGTTGTTGCGCATGCTCTTCGGCGTCATGCCTTCGCGAAAGGCGGCGCCGATAATCACCGTGTCTTTCGCCACTACCGGCGCAGACTGAATACCGATTTCCCCGGTCTCCAAGTTGGGCACCCATTCGCGTTTGTCGTTCCAGTCCGAGATGGTTTGGTCATCATCGAGCTTGAGGTCCACGATGCCGTCTTCGCCAAAGGAAGGAACGCGCTGGCCGGTTTTAGCATTCAGGCAAATCAGGCGAAAGCCTGGCGTCACATAGAAAATCCGTTCTTCTTTTCCGTCGGACCAGTACGCGAGCCCGCGGCCGGAAAGCTGGCGCGGAGCCGAGCCCCCTCGCTTGCCTTCATGCTCGCCGTGGATCCAAAGCAGTTCGCCCGATTCCGGATCGAGGGCGATGACCGCGCGCCGCGAACCGGCCGTTGCGTACAAAACGCCGTTCACCATCAGCGGCGTGCCTTCGAGCTTGTATTCCGGCCGGTCGCCAAAACTGTCGGTTTTGATGCGCCAGGCAATTTCGAGGTCGTTAAAATTGGAAGCATTGATTTGATTCAGAGGCCGGTAGCGTGTGCCCGCCAGATCGGCGGCGTACGAAGGCCACTCCGTATCCTTCGGCTTGTATTGCGCCGACGCGCTCGACGTCACCAGCGCGGACGCTGTCAACGCGCACAGCAAACACGCACTCTTACCTTTTCGCAGAAACATGTTCTCTCTCCCCTCAGACGTGTCGCCTGTGATTAAGCGCAAGTCTAAGCCCGCGGAATCCTAACGCAAAGAACTAGTTTTTTCACTGGTCCGGCCTCCCTGTTCGATTCGTCACTGCAGTTCATCTTCGGTCGCCACCGCAACTTCGATTGCAGACAATTCTGGCCGGCGCTATGATGCAGTGCGCGAGTCCAGCCTTTTGACTCGAGGTTCACCCCCCGGTCCACTCCATCGCGATTCAGGCATCAAGGAGCCGCCCCGATGCGCACGTTTGCTTTGTACCTAGGCCTGCTTTTTATCGCCCTGGCTTTCCTGGGCGTCGTGCCCTCGTTTGGTAATTCTGGCTCGGTCATCGAATTCACTGTTGACGCGACTCATGCGCCACAGAAGATTCTTCACGTTCAAATGAAAATCCCTGCGTCGCCCGGCCTGCTAACGCTTTACTATCCGAAGTGGATTCAGGGTCTGCACGCCCCGATTGGGCCTGTTACGAATCTAGCTGGCTTGAAGTTCTTTGCTGGCGGCCAGCCGCTTGGATGGAAGCGGGACTTGCTCGACCTCTACACTTTCCACATCGTCGTTCCCGCGGGCGCGAAGCAAGTTGATGTCGCGTTCGACTATCTTGAGACTGGTGGCCCTGCCGGCGGCACTGCTACAGCGAAGTTGCTCGACCTGAACTGGTATCAGGTGGTTCTCTACCCGGCAGGCAAGGCGGCAGCTCAGCTCGATTTCAAGGCCACCTTGAAACTTCCTTCTGGCTGGAAATCTGGCACGGCCCTTCCCATCGAGAGCCAATCGGAATCCGCAATCGTTTTTCAAACTACGCCGCTAGACCGCTTGCTCGACTCCCCCCTAATCGCTGGAGAATATTACCGCGTCATCGACTTGACGCCGCCTGGCGAGCCCGTTCATCACGAAATCGATCTGGTGGCTGACAGTGAGGCTGCTTTGGCAATGAGCCCCGAAGTACAAAAAGGTCTGACCAATGTCGTTGCTGAATCTGGAAAGCTATTCGGCGCTCGCCACTATCGCTCTTACCATTTTCTTCTGACGCTCAGCGACCACACCGGACACTTCGGTGTGGAGCATCACGAATCCAACGACAGCCGGCTGGGCGAGCGCGCTTTGCTTTCCCCCAGCGCGGCCAATGACGTCGGCGGCTTGCTGGCTCACGAGTTTGCGCATTCCTGGAGCGGCAAATTCCGCCGCCCTAAGGAATTGTGCCAGCCCGATTTCCAGACGCCGCTGCAAACGGACCTGCTCTGGGTCTACGAAGGAAACACTTCTTATCTCGGCGACGTGCTCGCCACGCGCAGTGGAATGTGGACGGCCAACGATTATCACCAGATGCTAGCAAGCAACGCGGCGACTCTAGGACCTGGACAGCCGGGGCGAACCTGGCGGCCCGTGCTCGATACCGCAGTGGCTGTTCCCGGCACCTTCACCGGTGGGCCTGGGGGCGGTAGCTGGGCCAGTTGGCGGCGCGGCTCCGACTACTACGAAGAAGGTGAGCTACTCTGGCTGGAAGCGGCCACTATCATTCGCGATCAAAGCCACGGCGAGAAATCGCTCGAAGATTTTTTCCATAATTTCTACGGCGGCCCCAATAATGGCCCCGAGCTAAAACCGTACACGCTTGACGAACTCATGCAAATGCTCAATCAGGTGGTGAAATATGATTGGGCTGGTTTTTGGAATGGCCGCCTGACGTCCACGTCCGAGGCGGGCCCTGTTGGGGGCATCGAAGCGAGCGGCTGGAAATTGTCCTTTAGTCCCGAGCCGGCGGCTCTTGGCAGGGCTTCGCGCCGGAATTCCGACACTACCTTCACCATCGGGCTGGAACTCGGCCGCGACGGCACAATTCGCGATGCCATCTACGGCGGCCTGGCATTTCAAGCTGGCCTTGGCCCCGGAATGAAAATAGCAGCCGTCAACGGCCGCGTATTCACTCCCGAAGTTCTGGACGATGCGCTCAAAGCCGCCAGGAGCAGCCCACGCCCCATCGAGTTGCTTGTCATCGCGGATGACTACTACAAGATGTTTTCCATTGATTTTCATGGCGACGAACGCAATCCGCATCTCGTGCGCATCCCCGATAAACCGGATTTCTTGGAAGAATTGCTCAAGCCGCAAGCTCGATGAACACGAAAGTTCGATGAATGAAGGAGGAGCCATGAAAAAATTGTCACGAATTTTCGTCACCGCAACTCTACTGCTGTTCCCGCTCTTGCCGGGCATCGCATTGGCGCAGGAACGGCCGCTTGTCCTAAGGGCTTCGACCGTGCTCGATGGAAAAGGGCAAACTCTGCACAACACCATCATCGTTGTCGAGGGTGGAAAAATCTCCCGCATCGGCGGGACCGCGCCCAAAGACGCCGACACGCACGATCTCACCGGACTCACGGTCCTGCCTGGCTGGATCGACGCGCACGTCCATCCCACCTGGCATTTTGACGCCAACGGCCGCCTCGCTGGTGACAACGAGCCTAAGGAGCAAACTGTCCTTGCCGGTGCCGCAAATAGTTGGAAGATGCTAGCCGCCGGCTTTATCACCGTGCAAAGCCTCGGCTCTCCTCTCGACAAAGACATCCGCGACGCAATCGACAACCGCGGATTGCCGGGACCGCGAATCCTCACCTCGCTTGACCCAATCTTTGGCCGCGGCGACGCTACCGGCACGCCTGATGAACTCCGCGCCGTCGTTCAACGTCACGCCAAGGACGGCGCCGATCTCATTAAAATTTTTGCCTCCGGCAGCATTCGCGAAGGCGGCAAGCCCACGCTCTCGCAGGAACAGCTCAACGCGATCTGCGACGAAGCCAAGAAGGCAGGCCTCCGCACGCTCGTCCACGCGTACGGCCCCTCCGTTCGCATGGCCTCCGTCGCCGGCTGCACCGAAGTCGAGCACGGACTATATGCCACCGACGACGATCTTCGCTTTCTCGCTCAACAAGGCACCTATTTCGATCCCCAAGCCGGCCTGGTCATCCAGAACTATCTCGACAACAAACCGCATTATCTCGGCATCGGCAATTACACCGAAGCCGCTTTCGACATCATGCAAAAAGCTCTGCCCGAGGAACAGGAGCTTTTCCGCCACGCTATTGCCACTCCGGGCCTCAAAGTTGTCTTTGGCACCGATGCTGTCGCCGGCGCGCACGGCCGCAACGCCGAAGAATTTCTCTATCGTGTCCAAACTTGCGGCCAGTCCCCCATGGCCGCCATGGTTTCCGCCAACTCGCTGGCCGCCGAAGCTCTCGGTCTGCAAAACCGTCTTGGCTCGATCGCTCCTGGCCTCGACGCAGACATCATCGCTCTCGATGGCGATCCCCTGAAGGACATTACGGCAGTTCGCCGCGTCGTTTTCGTGATGAGAGGCGGAAGAGTGTTCGTGAATCTCGTCCCGGCAAAGGGAAAGGCAAAGTGACCGCAAGGCCATTCCGCAAGTATGCTGTGTTGCTTTTGCTTGTATCCGTCAATCCTCTGGAAGCGCGCTGGTGGAAAGTGCAAACCAGCGGCATCGACTCCAACCTGCGCGCCGTAAGCGCGGTTTATGTTGCGGATGCAAGTGCGAAGGGCGCACCTGTGCCCGTCGTTTGGGCGTCCGGATCGAACGGCGTGATTCTGAAATCGGTGGACGCAGGCGAAACGTGGCAGCGGCTTCATGTATCCGACGGCGATGCGCTGGACTTTCGCGGCATCGTCGCTTTCGATGCCCGCACCGCATATGTCCTGTCCATCGGCGAAGGCGACAAATCCCGCATCTACAAGACCACCGATGGCGGCCAAACCTGGAACCTTCAATTCACCGGTAATCGCAAAGAGATTTTTCTCGACTCCGTCGCTTGCACTTCCGAAAAAGAGTGCGTTGCCCTTGGCGATCCCATCGATGGCAAGTTTCTTTTGCTGAAAACCACGGATGGCGAACACTGGAATCCGCTTCCTACTGATAAGATGCCCGCGGCGTTGCCCGGCGAAGCTGCATTCGCTGCCAGTAATTCCTGTATCGTGCTTTCTGACACCGGGCAAATCTTTTTCGGCACTGGCGGCACTGCCGCGCGGGTTTTCCAATCCAGCGACGGCGGGCTCACTTGGACCGTGGCCCGCACGCCGCTTGTCCAAGGCAACCCTTCGTCCGGAATTTTTGCTCTGCACGTTGATAAGCAAGGTCAGGTTCTCGTGCTGGGTGGGGATTACAAGGAACCAGCTGACTCGAACCGCGTCGCCGCTACTTCGCTTGACATCGGAAAAACCTGGCAGCTTGCAGTTCGTCAGCCGGGCGGCTTCCGTTCAGCTTTGACCCACATTGAAGATGGATGCTGGGTGGCGGTTGGACCAACAGGCGAAGACGTCACCGAGGATTACGGCGCGCACTGGAAACACACTGATTCTCTCAACCTGAACGCGGTCGTGATGCTAGACACTCAAAATGGTTGGGCCGTCGGCGCCCGCGGCACGGTCGCGCGCTTCATCAACCACTTCGTGTACATCCGCTACCAGCCTCCCAGGAACAACCATCGCCGGCCCACCTCCGCCATTGCCGACTGAACCGAGAAGGTATACTCTCCCGCGGTAATAGGACGGCACGGTTGCCCTATTTCAATCCGAAACTTTCCGCGCCGGGAGGCCATCATGGCGAAGTCCTTTGAGTCACGGACCGGCAGCAAAAATGAAATTCCGCCTCCCGTAGACCGCCGCAGCTTCTTGCAAGGCGCCGCCGCGGCCGCCGCGCTTTCCGCGGTGCCTCGTTGGGCGCAAGCGCATCCCGACGACTTCTCAGCCATCAAGGCCGAAATCGAAAAGCGCCACGACGAAGCCGTCAAGCGTCTGCAAACCTGGATTCGCCAGCCCTCCATCGCCGCGGAAAATCGCGGTATGAGCGAAGGCTGCGAGCTCATGATGGAAATGCTCCGCGAAGCCGGGTTCAGCGGCGTGAAAAAGATGCTCACCGACGGCCAACCCGGCGTCTTCGCTACGCTGGACGCAGGCGCGCCAAAGACGCTCGGTCTCTACTTCATGTACGACGTCAAGCAAGCCGATCCCGCCGAATGGTCTTCCCCGCCATTCGAAGCTGCGCTCCTCGACAAACCCGGCCTCGGCAAGATCATCATGGGCCGTGGCGCCGTGAACCAGAAGGGCCCGGAGGCCACCCTTCTTGCTGCTTTTCAGGCCATTCGTGGAGCGGGCAAAAAACTGCCCGTGAATCTCGTCTTCGTCGCCGAGGGTGAAGAAGAAATCGGCTCGCCGCATTTCCCGCAAGTCGTGCACAGCGCCGAGGCAGCCGCAGCACTGAAAAAATGCAGCGGCGTCTTCATGCCTTACGCTTCGCAGGGCCTCGACGGCGAGGTTACGATGTTTCTCGGCGCTAAAGGCGTCATCGAGTGCGAACTGACCTCCAGCGGCGAACGTTGGGGCCGCGGCCCGCGCAAGGACGTGCACTCCAGCAACAAAGCCCGCCTCGACAGTCCCGCGTGGCATCTTGTCGAAGCCCTCACCACGCTCGTCACTCCCGACGGCAACGACCCCGCCATCGAAGGTTACACAGCGAAGGTCCGCCCGCTATCCGATGTCGAAAAGAAAATGGTTGCCGAGGCCGCACGCCGGCTCAACGAAGCCGAGGCGAAAAAGCTCCTTGGCGTCGAGCATTGGGTCCATGACGTGAGCTGGCAGGAAGCGCTCGAGCTGCTTGTCTCACGGCCCACCGTGAATATCGAAGGCCTCGTCGGCGGTTACACTGGCCCGGGCGGAAAGACAATCCTGCCCGGCAAAGCCATCGCTAAACTCGATCTGCGTCTCGTTCCGGACATGACTGCGGCCGAAGCACTTGCCGCTCTCAAAGCGCATTTAGCGAAAAAAGGGTTTGGCGACATCGACGTGCACATGAGCGGCGGCTACGATCCCACTTCCACATCCGCCGATGCTGGGGTCATCCGCGCTGCGGTCTCCGTCTACAAGAAGAGCGGCATCGACCCGGTGATTCTCCCGCGCCTCGCGGGCTCGTGGCCCGGCTATGTCTTCACTGGTGACCCGCTGCGCCTGCCCGCCGGCCATTTCGGGCTCGGCCACGGCAACGGCGCGCATGCTCCCGACGAGTATTACGTCATCGAGTCAAAAAATCCCAAGGTGCAGGGCATGGACGGCGCAGCTCTTTCGCACGTCGAATATCTCTACGAACTGGCTCAGTCGAGCTGAGCACGAATCAACCCAAGCATAGGATGGCCACTCCAGCAGAGCACTCAAACGAACAGCCGGCTTCTTCTGGCGCACTCGCGCGGCATCTCGGTCTCTTTGGCACTACCATGGCCGTCATGGGCGGCATCATCGGCGCCGGCATTTTCATCAACCCGTATATCGTCGCCGAGCGCGTGCACACTTCGTTTCTAATCCTCGCCGCCTGGGTTGCGGGAGGCGTTGTTGCCCTGCTTGGCGGCTTCATTTATGCCGAGCTAGCCGCGCGTCTTCCCATCGTTGGCGGCCAGTACGCTTATCTGCGTGAAGCGCTGCATCCCGGAGTCGCGTTTCTCTATGGCTGGGTGCTGCTCCTGGTCATTCAGACCGGCGGCATGGCCGCGGTCGCCGTTACCTTCGGGCGCTATTTTCTCGAGCTGACTCACTGGCCGGTAAGCGATTCCTTCATCGCCGCTGTCGCGCTCGGGTTGTTAACTGCCATCAACTGTTTCGGCGTTCGCGCCGGCAGTCGCGTGCAATCCGCCATGACGCTCACCGCCATCGCCGCCATTGGCATGCTTGAGCTTTTCAGCTTCCTCCGCGGCGCGCCCTCGCAAATTTCTTTTCGCCCCATCCTCGATCAGCCGCCTTCGTTGAATCTCGCTCTTGCTTTCGGTTCGGCCATGACTCCGGTCCTCTTCGCCTACGGCGGGTGGCAAACTTCCAGCTTTCTCGGCGGAGAAGTTCGCGATCCGCAAAAAACTCTTCCGCGCGGCCTAGTTCTCGGCGTCCTGGGAGTCATCGCTGTCTATACTTCCGTGAATTTTGTCTACGTTCGCGCTCTCGGCCCAGCGGGACTGGCTGCCGCAACTGCGCCAGCTTCGGCAGTGATGCGTGCCGCGCTCGGTCCACGCGGTGGCACGCTGATCGCCGCAGGCATCGCCTTCTCTGCCTTTGGCTTTCTCGGCCAATCCATTCTCACGGCCCCTCGCGTTTACTTCGCCATGGCCGAAGACCGCGTTTTCTTTCGTAGCGTCGCGTCCGTCCATCCGCGCACACACGTGCCGGTCGTCGCCATCGCGTTGCAGGGCGTTTGGGCCATTCTAATTGCGCTCACCGGGACATACGCGCAAGTCGTCAACTATGTCGTCGCCATGGACTCGCTTTTTTTCGGATTAACCGCCGTTTGCTTGCTCGTGCTGCGGCGCCGCGAACGCACTTCTGCCGCCGCCAAAACCGACTACCGCGTTCCCGGCCATCCCTGGACCACGCTGCTGTTTATCGCCGCGGAATGGCTCGTTGTCGTCAGCACTTTCGCGCATGATCCCAAGCGCTCGTTCATCGGCCTGGGCATCGCCGTCGCCGGTTTGCCCGTATACTTTTTCTGGCGCGCCAAAAACCGGGAGGTCACTACTGCATGAGCGATTCCGTTCGTACCAAACGTTCTCGCTACATGGAATGGGCCAAGACTCGTTCGCACGCCAAATACAATCTCGCCACCAGCGGCCTCATCGGCGTCTCCCGAGTGGAATTCCCTCTTCACCTCGAGGATTTGGAAGTCACCGCTCCCGGTGGCTATGGCTACGCGCCGCTTCAGCAGCGCCTTGCGCAGCACGCCGGGGTTCCCGAAGAATGCGTCGTCGCCGCCGCAGGCACCTCTATGGCCAATCACCTAGCCATGGCCGCCGTTCTCGAACCCGGCGACGAACTTCTTCTCGAGCAGCCCGCGTATGGCCCCCTGCTCGACGTCGCTGAATATCTCGGCGCGCGTGTGAAACGCCTTGCGCGCCGGTTTGAATCCAATTTCGCCATCGACCTTGATGAATTCGAGCGCGCCCTTTCGCCCAACACACGCCTCGTCGTCCTCACGAATCTCCACAATCCCAGCGGCGCGCTCATTCCCGCCGAAACGCTGCTCGCCATTGGCAAGCTGGCCCACCGCTCCGGCGCTCGCGTACTTATCGATGAGGTCTATCTTGAAATGCTGTTTGACCGTGTCGCGCCGTTTTGTTTTCCGATGGGCGAATCCATTGCCTCCGCCGCGGAAAATCCCTTCATCGTCACCACCAGCCTCACGAAAGTGTACGGTCTCAGTGGCTTGCGTTGTGGCTGGATTCTCGCCGCGCCCGATCTTGCCCACCGCATGTGGCTTCTCAACGATTTATTCGCCGCCACCGCCGCCCATCCCGCCGAACGTATGTCGGTCATGGCCTTCGATCATTTCAACCAATTCCGCGAACGCGCCCGCGCTCTCCTCGCCGCCAATCGCGCTTTGCTCGATTCTTTCCTCGATTCGCGCCACGATCTTGAATGCTTCCGCCCGCCTGCGGGAACCGTCGTCTTTCCGCGTCTCACGCACGGTAATCCCCAGGCGTTCTTTCAATTGCTCCGCGAAAAATACGAGACCACGGTTGTGCCCGGCGAATTTTTCGAAATGCCGCAGCATTTCCGCATCGGCATCGGCGGCGACACCGCCATGCTGCGCGCCGGCCTTGAACGCCTCAGTTCCGCCCTCGATGAATTTGGCAAACGCTGAGTTTCAATAGAGATGAAAATAGCCTTCTTGCTGTCCCAGGCGAACCCGTGCATTGAAGAGTCTCGACAGATTTTCCTCTGTGAGAATCCTCGCCTTCGGTCCGTCCGCCAGGATCCGCCCTTCCCGCAACAGAACAACCCTCTCGATCTCCGGAATAATCTCCGAAACGTGATGGGTCACGAGTAAAATACCCAGTCCAGATTGCGCCAGCTCCCTCACGGTCTCACGGAGCTGCAACTGCGCGCCGATGTCCAGCGCATTGCCCGGCTCATCAAAGAGCAGCGTTTGCGGGTCGTGCACCAGCGCCCGCGCAATCAGCGTGCGCTTTGCCTCGCCTGAAGACACCTGCGCGACAGGTCGTTCCGCCAAGTGCAGGATGCCCAACCTCTCCAGGGCCGCTTCTGCGCGGGCCAAATGCCCAGGATTGGGATGATGGTGCGGGAAGATCCGCGTGCTGCTGAAAAATCCCGATAGTACGACGTCCCGCCCGGTCGCGTCCGTGGTGCAGGAAGCCAGCAAATCGGGCGACACAATCCCCAGCAGCGAGCGCAGCTCAAAAATGTTCCACCTTTCGCGCCCTAGGATGGAGATCGAACACCCATCCCGCGTCAGCGGGTAGCATTCCCGGGTGATCGTTTTGATCAGCGTCGATTTCCCGCACCCGTTCGGCCCCAGGATGCAAACGTGCTCCCCAGCGGCGATTTCCAGGCTCACATTCAACAACGCCGCGCGTTCGCCTCTCATCACGGTCACATTTTTCAGGGAAAGCAGGGGCGGAGCCACAACGCTCCTTCAGCTTCGTCGATTCGCGTGCACTAGCACGTTCATCTTAAACGAGTGTAACTTCCAGGCAAGGCGTCAAGAAAGATCCGGCATCCGGGGGATGCGCGGAAATAAAAAAAGGAGGTGAAAACGGTCCAGTCTTCACCTCCCGGGGGTGGGTGGGGTGTTGCATGACTTGGCCCTTGGCGGCTCAGCAGGCCTGCCCTGCCAGGCAGGTCTGCGGCCTCACTCGCAATTCGTTAGGAGACTCACCACCAAAGAGCTAGTCGTTGAGCGCGTTGTAGCACCGCGAAACGCGCGTGTCAACCGCAAATGTAGTTCAATTCTGTACTGCGCGCGGACACTCTCCCGCTTCGGCGGGAGCAGTTTATCGACGAGGTCCTTCTGGAATAGGATCGAAAATATCGTCAATCTTTTCTGCCAGCACAAAATCGTAGTCGCTGATACCCTTCACGCTGTGCGTCGTCAAATCAACAATCACTTTGTTCCAAACGTTGAACCACTCCGGGTGGTGATCCATTTTTTCCGCCACCAGCGCCACGCGCGCCATGTTTCCGAATGCGGTTACAAAATCTTTGCACGCAAATTCCCGGTGCAGTTTTCCATTGGCTACACTCCAGCCCTTCACCTTTGGCAGCAGCGCTGTGATTTCCGCTTCGCTCAATTTTTTTGCGGGCATGGACTTCTCCTTCGGGCTGGCTCGATTCCCCTGAACCATTATGCGGCGCAAACCGCAGTCACAGCAACGTTCCTTGCCTGGTCCCCGCTTCTTCGTTGAACCCGCGCGCGAAATCCATTATCGTAAGGGTTTCTTTTGCACGCAAAATACGCGGTGAGCGCTCGCACCGCAAAATCCGGAGAGCCAAGTGAAAAAAAAGATTCGCGCCATCCAATACGGTGTCGGCCCCATCGGCGCTTCCATTGCGAAACTGATGCGCGAAAAGCAGGCCATCGACATTATCGGTGCAATTGATGTCGATCCCGCCAAAGCCGGCCGCGACCTCGGCGAGGTCGTTGCCGCGCCCGACGCGCCTTGGGGCGTTCCCATTTCCGACGACGCCAAGCAAACCCTCGAGCAGAACGCCGACGTCGTCATTCACTCTACTTCCTCGTCGCTCCCCAAAGTCATGGACCAATTGCTGGCCTGCCTCGAGGCAGAGTGCTCCGTCGTCTCCACTTGCGAAGAGCTTTCCTACCCGTTTCGCACATACCCGGAGCTTGCTGCCAAACTCGATTCCGTTGCGCGGGAATTTGGCGTCGCACTGGTTGGCACCGGCGTGAATCCCGGCTTTGTCATGGACAAACTCGTGGTCACGCTCGCCGCCGTCTCGCAACGCATCGACCACGCCAAAGCTCTGCGCATTGTGGACGCTTCCAAGCGCCGCCTTCCGCTTCAGAAAAAAATCGGCGCGGGTATGTCCGTCGAGGAATTTCGTTCACAAGTGCAAGCCGGCGTGATCAAGCACGTCGGCTTGCCGGAATCCGTCGCTATGGTCGCCGACAGCCTGAACCTTCCGGTCGAAAACATCACTGAAACCATCGAGCCCAAAGTCGCCACGGCGCGTGTCCAGACCGAGTACCTCACCGTCGAGTCCGGCCAGGCTGCCGGCGTCCATCAAATCGCCCGCGGCACTTCCAAAGACGGCAAGGAGCTCGTCTACCTTGAACTGCAAATGTACGTTGGCGCGAAAGATCCCGCCGACACAGTCACTCTCACCGGCCACCCGAATATCAGCTTGACCATTCCCGGCGGCTCCCACGGCGACATCGCCACGGCTTCCGTCGTCGTGAATTCCATTCCTGTCATTCTCAGCGCTCCCGCGGGCTTGCGCACTTCGCGCGACCTGCCCATCGGCTTTTTTTCACCCGACGCCAAACCCTGATCCGAACCGAAATCTGAAATTTGGAAGACAGGTAGCTGACGCTCGAACTACAAAGTCACAACGCAGACGTTACGCAAGCCGCGCTTTTTTTGCTTCTTAGAAGTAATCCCAATTGTTATCCTGAGGGCCGCGCATTTTGCGGCCCGAAGGATCTCGCCGCTTGCACGGCCCCAGCAGCCAGCCTCTGCAATCAACGCTTCTTCGTCTTTTCTTTCTTGACTTAAAACTAAGTACTCAAAACTTAAAACTGCTTTGATCAGTTGTGCTTCATGAACTCGCCCTTGTGCCCCGTCAGCGAATTGTAGAGTGTCTCGATAAACGCGTCGCTGTTCACGAAGTCGCCGGAAAACTTGTCCCATGCCGCGAGAATTTTCTCTTTCTTCATTTGCTCCAAAGTCTTCTTCTCGTTTAAAGCCTTCTGGACCACCGCGGAAGTTTCCTTCAGCATTTTCGTGTACGCCCGCACGTCGTCCAGATTCGAGAGCGCCCCATGTCCGGGAATCACCTTCACGTCTGCCGGCAATTCCGCCGATGTTTTCTCCATCGCGTCGATAATCCCCTGTACGCTCCCGCCGCTGGCCACGTCGATGAATGGAAAACCATAGCGCACGAAATCGTCGCCCATGTGCACCACGTTGTTCTTCGGAAAGAAAATGATCGAATCGCCGTCGGTGTGCCCCGAGGGAAAGTGCAGCGCGCGAATGTCTTCTCCGTTCAAGTGCACGGTCACATCGTGCTGAAACGTGATAATCGGCAGCGTGGCTTTGGATGCCGGCTTTACTTCCATCTTGATCGATCCGCCGTTTCCCGCCGTCCCGCCGCTCTCCAGGCGCTTCCTCACGTTGTCGTGCGCAATCACCGTCGACCCCGTGTTGCTGAACGGCTCGTTTCCGCCCGTATGGTCGCCGTGGTAGTGCGTGTTGATGACGAAGCGCACCGGCTTGTCCGTGATCCCGAGATTCTTCAGCGCCGCCTGGATTTTGTCCGCCAGCGGCGCGAACTGGTCGTCCACAATCACGATTCCATCTTCGCCGACCGACGCCGCAATGTTTCCGCCCGCTCCTTCCAGCATGTAAATGTTTCCCGAAACTTTGCTGACCTTGATTTCCACCTTCGAGAAATCCTGTCCCTGCGCCGCTGAAATTGTGGCGCCTAGCAACGTCACCGCCATCGCCAACCCACAAGCCGTCCAAACTCCACAGACCTTCTTCATCTTTATCCTCCTGAAACACGCGCCCTGGTGCGCAACAAAATAATCTATTTTCAATACACCGTCTATGTCCCGGCGTAGCCAGTTCGCCCCGAGTCCAGTCCCAAGTGAGTCCAACCTTGGTCTGACTCGAAAGCGTAATTTTCTGTTTACTGCTTCTTCCGGGGTTATTTGGGCGTCGTGGTTACGGGATGGCTTGCTGTCTGAGCGAACCGGAACCCGAAATACCGCTGATAACACTCGCGGCACCGGAACGGACGGAGAAAGACAATCCAGTGCAGGAGGAATTCGATTGAGCCCTCACGGCGGGAACGGCGGATATTCGTGCTGGCGCAATAGGGGCAAACACCAGGAGAAAAGATGGAAGCGATGAATTTCATGGCCGTACCTTCTGGACCTGGGACGTATAGCTTAACGCATCGGTTTCCGGTTGCGGAAGCGAAAACTGAATGAAGGGAAAGCCGCAAGGGGACAACGAAGCAACAACTCACTTTGTTCAAGCGCTGACCAGTAAAAACCCTGCAAGAACAAGCGCGCGAATGCTACGAATTTCTCGGATTGTTTTCACTGCCAAATTGGGGGATGCTACGAACGAAGCTACAAAGGGTTGCTGGAGGAGCGTTAGCAAAGTGCATTGGTGGATCTTAATAGCGGCCGCAGCGGGGGCAGGGTTGTTAGTCTACGGTTTGTACCGTTGGGCCGCCGGGGCACCGGGGATTGACGACGAGATTGCCAAGGAGCATTTTCGCAAGGAGCGGGATTGGCGAGATTTACGGCGGTCCGACGAGAATAGCGCTCGATCGACCTTCTCAAGCAGGGATCGAAAATCATAAGACATTGATTAGAACAGACTTACTGGAGTTCGTTTTGCAATTTCGACCTACGGCACGTTGCCCGCAATTAGGGTTTCGAAGCCTCCATAAGTCCATGAGTTATTAGTAATGTAGTAGTTCTAAAGAATATAATACGATACGGCCTCCTCGTGCAAGCGGCGTACTCCCTGCGTTGGATAAATTGGTCACGATGGATGAAATCCAACGATAGACAGTTCTGCTTTGTGCCATTTACTGCAGATAAATATCCAGATTGACTGAATGACCGACGCTATATAATATGCGCCTAGTTAACAATGGAAGGAGGTCGGGCATGTACATTGCAGATCGGCTTCGTCAGCTCAGAGAATCGAAGAACTTCTCCCAGGGAGATATTGAAACGCGTACGGGCTTGCTTCGCTGCTACATTTCCCGCGTCGAGAATGGACATACCGTCCCCGCCATCGAGACGCTGGAGAAAATAGCGCGGGCGCTTGAAGTTCCAATGTATCAAATCTTCTATGACGGCGAGGAACCACCAAAGTTACTGAAAATCAGTCAGTCAAATGGAGAGAACCTGTGGGGGGACGCCGGACCGGCAAGTCGCTATCTCCTCAAATTGAGAAAGGCGCTTGCCCGCATGCACCCGGATGACCGCGGACTCTTGATGCTTCTTGCCCAAAAGATCGCCAATCGCAAACGATAACAATGCTGTATCCTCTCACACCGATTAAAGGAGAAAAGTCATGTCGGCCCTGTCAGGTCCAGAGCGTCGACGATCGAAGCGTACGCTTGTGAAAAAGCCAGCCAGCTTGATCGTTAAGCATGGGACGCAGGCACAGAGGGTCCCATGTCTGGTGCTTGACAGCTCGCCTGACGGTTTCAGGATAGGGGGGACTTCCCGCCTTAAACGAGGACAACTTGTCGAGCTGATTTTGGATGAGTACACCTCCAATACCGTCCCGTGCCGCGTGAAGTGGGTGGGCAAGCCTGGGTCTAAGCAAGGAGGCGAAGCGAGGCTCCGAATCAAAAAAACTGGTAGTGCCTGATTAGCGCTTCTTTACCGGAAAAGTGGGTCTCAATACGAAGTTGTCCGGTAATCTGCCTTACCAAGCACTGAGAGGATTCTTGCACGCAATCGCGGGAGGAACCACTTCAGTGTAGTGTATTGCGCCTTGGCTTCCTTCAAAATGGGAATGTCCGGGTCAGCATTACTCGTCTGAAAGTATCGGATAAACTAAACCAGCAATCACTGCACCGACGATAGGCGCTACCCAGAAGAGCCAGAGCTGTGACAACGCCCAGCCCCCCGCAAACAACGCAGGCCCGGTGCTGCGCGCAGGATTGACGGACAAATTCGTAACCGGAATGCCCACTAGGTGGATCAAAGTGAGCCCCAGACCAATCGATATACCTGCAAAACCCTTGGGCGCGTTGCCATGGGTAGAACCAAGAATGATCACCAGGAAGAAAAATGTGAGTACGACTTCCGCCACAAAACAGGCGAGAAGCGAATAGCCTCCCGGTGAGTGCACACCATAGCCATTTGAGGCAAATCCACCAGCCGTGCTGAAACCGTCCCTTCCACTGGCGACAAGATACAAAACACCAGCTCCTGCCGCTCCTCCAAGAACTTGCGCGATAACATAGGGCAGCAACTCTGAATAAGAAAAGCGTTTGCCTACTGCGAGACCTACTGATACGGCTGGGTTCAGGTGGCAACCCGAAATGTGGCCTATGGCATAGACCATAGTCATCACGGTCAACCCAAACGCCAGAGCTACGCCGAGAAACCCGATTCCAGTGTTCGGAAATGTGGCGGCAAGCACCGCGCTGCCGCATCCGCCAAACACCAGCCAAAAAGTCCCAACAAATTCTGCTGCTGTCTTCTTCCCTAAAGTCATAAGACGACTCCTTTCCTTTAACTGGGAATGGGTTAAGCTTTCCGCAAGTTCTAACGCTTCCCAGCGACGGCTGCGAGCTGCTCAAGAATTGAGGACGCCTTGTGCACTTCCGCAACGCTGAAAAAGACCAAAGGCGCATTCGTGCCAGGTTCCAAGCCGCAGTAAGCGTAGTTGATATTGATGTTGGCTTTCCCCAGCCGCGATGCAAGCCGAGCAATTTCGCCGGGGCGATGCTGAATCCTCATTTGGATGATTTGTGTCTCGACATAGGTTAGGTGCTCGCTGTTCAGCACCGTCTTGGCTGTCTCCGGGTCGTCGACGATTAAGCGAATTACGAATTTTCCTCTGGTCGGGAAGCATTGAAGTGCAAGGATGTTCACTTCACGGTCGGCGAGTGCCCGACAGACTTTTCCCAGCATGCTAGGCCGGTCCTCGATCACCACGGTAAATTCTTTAGTGATTGGCATGGCCGACCTCCTTTCCATGCCAGCGACAATGCAGGGTGCATTGGCTCTGTGGGAAGAGGACAGAATCTTACTCCGGGGGCAGCTGCTGTTCAACATGGCTGCTGACTAGCAGGACGAAGCTTGAGTACTAGCAGGAACCTTTCCGGTAAGGGGAGGATAGATACCATTGTGCAAACAGCGCCCAGCCCGCTTCACCGGACGCCATTCGCCCATTCCATCCGTTTCCCAGCCCGCTACTTTTTCGCCGGGCGGTACACGCCCGCCACCTTCCGCAGCGCGTCAATCAACTCGCTGTCATTCGACGCGCCCATCCCCACGCTCACCATCTCCTCGAAGATCTGGATCGTTCCCTTGCCCAGAATGCACTGCCGGTTGAGCTTCTCCGCCAGCTTTACACCGTACATCGAATCCTTCAGCCGTCCCCTCGCCGAAAACGCCACCGCCTGTCCCTGCTCGCCCTTCGCCATGATCGGCGCGTGCCGGATCACGTGCGGACTCCCCGTGTTCCCCTCGCAGAACGCCTCCGCCGCCACGTTCAGGTCAATCCCCGCCGCCTCGGACACCAGCATCGCCTCGCCCAATGCGGCAATCTGCGTCGCTCCCATCAGGTTGTAGATTAGCTTAAACGCCGTCCCCGCCCCCGGCGGCCCGAAGTGAAAAATCTTCTTCTTCAGCGGCTCCAGGATCGGTCGAATCGCCTCCAGGTCTTCCTTGCTCGCGCCTACGAACAAGTTCAACTGCCCCGCCGCCGCCGCATCCGGACGCCCCGCCACCGGACAATCCACATAACGAAATCTCCGCCCCGTCACGATGGATGTTAGCTCCAGCACCCAGTCGTGCGACAGCGTCGAGCACTCCAGCGCGAACGTCGCGTCAGCGAGCTTCGCCGACAGCGCGCCTTCCGGCCCCGTCCACACCAGCCGCGAGGCATCGTCGTCGCTCACCGAAGAGAATATCACCTCGGCGCCCTCCGCGGCCGCCCGAGGACTGGACGCGACCGTCGCGCCCGCCGTCTTCAGCTTCTCGGCCTTCTCCGGCGTGCGGTTATACACGCACACCGAATGACCCGCGGCCAGCAGCCGCTGCGTCATGCCCTGCCCCATGTTGCCTGCACCGAGATACGCGATCTTTGCCACTGCAAAACTCCTTTCGGCCCGCCCGCCTGCCTCTGCCGGAAAATTTTGTTTCCCTACTGAACGATGCCCAACCCTTCAAGCGCCAACCCATAGCCGAGCAGATCGTTCATCTGCCGGCGGAGCTGCTCTGTCAGCAGGATGCGCGTGTACCGGCGATTCAGCGCCGGCTGTTTCATCAGATTCCGCGCGTGCTCCCAGGCGCGCTCCAGTACCTTGTCCTTCGGCAGCACTTCATTCACCAGGCCCATGTCGTATGCTTCCTTCGCGGAGATCTTTTGCGCCGTCAGCAGAAAATACCGCCCGCGATTCATGCCCATCAGCAGCGGAAAAATCACATGCACGCCGTCCCCGGGAATCATCCCGCCCACGAAGTGCGCCGAATCCTGAAACGCAGCATCTTCCGAAGCAAGCACGATGTCGCACATCAGCGGCAGCTCCGGATGGCGCAGCGCGGGCCCGTTCACCGCGGTGATCATGGGAACCTCAATCACCAGCATGTTCATTGTGAAGCGCCGCGCCTCCGACCCGAGCTTGCCCCATTGCGTGGTGGTCAGTTTCGGGACCGCGCGGTCAACCGCAGGCGTCACTGCCGGCCCGGAGAACTCCTCGCCCACACCGGTCAGGATGATCACTTCGTTCTCCAGGTCGCGCCCGATGTCCACGAACGCCTGCTCGAGTTCCGCGTGCGCCGTTGGGCCCCACCGCAGCGAGTTCCCTTCCGTGTGCAGAGTCATCTCCAAGATCCCGCCTTCCCGCCGGAACCGGATCGTCTGGAACTTGTTCTTGTATTCGTCAAACGTGCTCATCACTCTTCTCCTTCCATACTTCGGCGAAATCGCCGGGAACGCCAGATTTTTGCTGCGCATCACTCACAACCGCTGCTGCGAAACGCACAACGCGCATCCCGCATTTACTCAGCCCGCAATCGCTTCACGACTGCAGGAAAATCGTGTCCGCCACCTGCCACAGAATATGCACGGCGTCGCCTTCCCGCCTGATCGCTACCCGTGGCCTCTTCTGTTCCTGCACAATCACGCGGTCTCCCGTCTTCAGCAAGGCCACGTACTCCATCGTCGCCCCCAGTTGCGTTGCCTGCTGGATCGTTCCCGCAAGCGCATGCGGCGTCCCCGCCTCCACAAACTCGATCTTTTCTGGACGCACGGCCATGGTGCCCGCGCCTTTATCGTCCATTCCCTGAACAATTTCGATCTCCAGGCCGCTCTTGCAGCGGAATACGCGCCGCCCTTCTTCACTCACAATGGAACCTTCGAAGAAGTTGGAGATGCCAATGAAGTTCGCCACAAACCGGCTGCTCGGACGGTCGTAAATCTCGGCCGGTGTGCCGACTTGTGCGATACGGCCCCGTTCAAGCACTACGATGCGGTCCGCCATCGCCATCGCCTCTTCCTGATCGTGCGTTACGAATACCGCGGTCACGCCTACCTCACGCTGCAGGCGTCGAATCTCCTGCCGCATCTGCACGCGAAGCTTCGCGTCGAGGTTCGAGAGCGGCTCGTCAAAGAGCAGCAGGTCCGGCTTGAGCGCCAACACTCTTGCCAGAGCAACGCGCTGCTGTTGCCCGCCGGAAAGTTCGCGCGGGTAGCGATCCACGTACGTCGCGAGTCCGACCAGTTCGAGCACGAAGCCGACGCGCGCCCGCATTTCGCCGCTCGAAACGTGGTGCGCCTTCAATCCGAATTCGATGTTCGCTCGCACCGTCATGTGTGGAAACAGCGCGTAGTTTTGAAACACGAGTCCGACATTTCTGCGATGCGCCGGCACGCGAGTCACATCGGTATCGCCGATACAGATTTCTCCCGAAGTGGGAGTGACGAATCCGGCAATCATGCGTAGCGTCGTCGTCTTGCCGCACCCCGACGGACCAAGCAGCGCGATGAACTCTCCCGCTTCCACGGCAAGGTCGAAGTTCTCGACAGCAACCGAAGAGCCATACGTCTTTCTGATATTTTTCAGCGTCAGATACGCCATGAATCTTTACTCGCCTTCATGAATGCCGCACCGACAGAAACTTCGCGTAAACCGGAATCCCGATCACCAGCCACACAGCAATCAGGCACGTCGAGATGGCGGAAATGGTTGGATCGCTTGAATACTGCACGTAGTTGAAGATGCGAATCGGCAACGTCTGCAACTCTGGCCCTGCGAGCATCAGCGTCACAACGAGTTCATCGAAGGACATGATGAACGCGAAGACCGCGCCAGCCAGAATTCCCGGGCGAATCAGCGGCAACGTGATGCGCGTGAATGTCCGCCACCAACCTGCGCCGAGATTTTGTGCCGCTTCCTCGAGCGACGGATCGAAATCTTCGAGGCTTGCCATCACCAACCGAATGACGAACGGCGTGATGAGAAGCGTGTGCGCAGCGACGAGTCCCTTGAAGCTCTGTGTCAGGCCAACGCGTTGGAATGCAACAAGCAGCGCCAGTGCCAGCACAATCGCTGGAAACAGAATTGGTGACAGCAAGATAACGGAGAAGAACGATTTGCCGGGCACGCGATAGCGGACGATCGCCAGCGAGCTGAGCGTCCCGATGATGGTTGCGAGGAACGTACTCGTAGCGCTGAGAGTTGCACTCAGCCGCAAAGCTTCGCGAAGTTCAGGGTTTTCCCAGAATTTGCGGAACCATGCCAATGTGAGGTCATTCGGCGGAAAGAGCGGATAGGCGCTGGAACCAAACGATGTGGCCACGACAACGATGATGGGCGCCATCAGGTAAAGTAGCAGGAGCAGGTTGATGCATCGCAGGAGAATTCGTATCACGCGTTCCTTAACCTTTCCGAAAGCTGCAGTGACGCAACAAGCAGAACCGCGATCGTAACGAGCATGACGAACGCGATCGCTGCACCAAACGGCCAATCCAGCAACGCCATGGCTTGTTGATAGATCACGGTGGACATGACTTTCAGACGAGCACCAGCAATCAACGTTGGCGTCACGAAGGCACTCAAGGCTCCAGTGAATACGAGCACGCAACCCGAGACCACGCCCGGAAGAGAAAGCGGCAGCGTGATACGCAGAAAGATTCGAGGTCCGCGCGCCCCGAGATTCCGCGCCGCTTCATACAAAGATAAATCGATATTGAGCAGCGCAGTATCGAGCGCCAGCACCATGAAGGGCAGAAGAACTTCCACCAGCGCGACGATCACTCCCGTGACGTTGTACATCAACCGGACAGGCGATTCGATAAGGCGCAGGGACATCAGCGTCTTGTTAATGAAACCGTTGTTAGCGAGAAGGATCATCCAGCCAAAGGTACGCACGACGGTGCTCGTCAGAAGCGGCATAAGGATGCAGAAATAGAGCACGGCCCGCTTGAGACCGCGCGCGCGGGAGAGCGAGTACGCGAGCGGATAACCCAAGACCAGGCAGAGCGCGGTGACTTCCGCTCCGAGGACCAGCGTTCCCACGAGTACCTGACGATAAAAAGGATCAAATAGAAATTTCGAGTAGTTGGAAAGCTGCCACGTTTCGATGATTCCCTGCCCGGACTGGTAACCCTCCAGACTGATGCGGGCCAGCAGCAGGAGCGGGCCAAGCATGAACAGCCCGATGAGCAACAGATTGGGCGTGATCAAGAACCAGGGCAGAGTGCCGCGAGGATTCGTGGTCTGCTCCTGCTTTAATTCCTGCTCGTTCTTTATTTCCGATGCTGTCATTAGCGATAACTTTTCTTGTCGGCGGAAATGCCCTACTGCGTCACTTCCCTGTTCCAGCGATCAATCCACTGGGCGCGACGCTCGTTCACTTTTTTCCAGTCGGGATGGGTAAGCGCTTTCACTGTGGCCTGCCCGTTCGGGATTTTCTTCGCGAGATCGGCGTCCAAAACAACTTTGGAGTTCGTGGGTGAAAGGAAGGTGTACCGAGCATTGGCAAGCTGCGCCTCGACGCTCAAGGCAAAATCCACGTATTTGAGCGCCGCTTCGAGATGCTTCGTGCCTTTAGCGATGGCAAGTCCGCCTTCCTGCAGGATTCCACCTTCCTTGGGGATGGTGTAGGCAATGGGAACGCCTTTACTGGCCAGGAGGAGTGCGCGGTCGGAGGTCCAGGGGGCCATGACGATATCGCCTTGCGTAAAGAGCTGAGCGAGTTGCGCGTGTTGCTCGGGAAATGTGAGGATGCTGGGCTTTAGCTGCTTCATCGCGGCAAAAGCGGGTTCCACGTTATCCACGGTGGCGCCTTCTGTTTTCAGCAGCACGAGGAAGAAGCTCAATCCGGTGGTGCTGTCGAGATTGTTGATGGCGATGCGGCCTTTGTATTTCGGATCCCAGAAGTCTTTGTAGGATTGCGGAGGCTGCTTGATCTCCTGAGGGTTGTAGGCAATGACGGAAGCATCGAACATGAATTTGCAGAAGGAGTCTCCGGGGACACGAAACTCCGGATAGAGTTCGTTCAGGTGTGGAATGGTCTTGGGAGTGATCGGTTGAACGAGTCCTTCTGCGGTCGCCTGCGAAGCGCCAACTTCGTCCATCATGAAGACGTCCACTTTGACATCGCTCTTCTGCGAGCGCATGAGCGCAACGCTTTCAAAGACAAGTTTCTGGACGAGCTTGATTTTGATATCGGGATGCGCTTTCTCGAAGGGTTCAATGACGGCCTTCTTCCATCCTTCCTCGAAGGCGCCTCCGTAGTCGGTGACGACAAGTTCCGTCTGCGCGCGACAAATCTGAGCGAAGGGCACAAGAGCGAAGCCAATTAGAATCAACGCTGCGATGCGAATGCTTAGCGCGAACCTGACGAAAGACATAGGCCGTCTCCCCAGTCGTAATCCTTTTCCTGCCCCAAATCGCAATGATTCAAGGCTGGCGACTTCAAAACCTTTTTATCTGCCCGAAGCGCGACGCACTTCTTCCAGCCGATTATCGAACGACACCACCGGTGGGTAGGCTTCAGGATCGGTGATCACATCTATGACCGTTGTGGTGTCCACCGCCAGCGCCTCGCGAAGCGCAGCGAGATATTCCCCGGGCTGACGGATTGTTACCCCGCGGCAGCCACAAGCGCGCGCGATCTCTGCATGGTCCACCGGAGCGAAGTAGCACGCGTTGGTATGACGCCCGAATTTTACATCCTCCGCGTCTTTCTGGTAGCCGAGCACGCCGTTATTGAGAACGGTAATCGCAATCGGCGTTTTCATGCGGAGAGAGGTTTCGAGTTCAGACCAGACATGAGCAAAGCCACCATCACCAGTGATACAGATGACGGGACTCGTTAGCCGGGCTACCTTTGCTCCCATGGCCATGGGGAAACCCCAGCCTAAACCCGCGAGGCCACGTGGAGTAATGAAGCGCATGCCTGAAGCAAGGGACTTGAGATAGCAGGAGACCCAGAGGGTGGAATAACTCGCGTCCGCGACAACGATGGTGTCTGGCGTGAGCACTTTCTGCACTTCGGTCATCAGGCGCTCGGGGCGAATCGGGCTAGCGTCAGAATGCAGATAAGGAGCAATGGCTGAGGCATTCTTCTCGAAGGCTTCCGCGATGGCGCGTTCCATCTCCGGCCACGGTTTTCGGCGGCCGCGCATACGTTCGGTGAGCACGGCAAGAGTGAGTTTTGCGTCCCCGACGAGGCGGAACGCTTCGTAGTTGCGGCCGACCTCTGTGCTGTCTAAATCGAGATGGATGTATTGCGCGGAAGATGGGAACAAAGACCAGGAATCGGTTCCGTTTTGCGCCGTGCGCGTACCGACGAAAAAGATGAGATCGGACTGCTCGATCAGCGGGCGCAGATATCGTCCAGGCGAAAGGCGGCCCAGATTGTATCCACCAACGCCCATGGAAAGAGGCAGGCGTTCATCCACCGCGCCCTTGCCCATAACCGTAGTCATTACCGGAATCTGGGCCTCCTGCTGCAGCGCGGCTAATTCGGCGGCCGCTCCTGAAAGGTGCACGCCTCCACCGGCGACGATCAGCGGGCGCTTTGCGGCAGCTAGGAGATCGGTGGCGGCGGTAATTCTCTGCGGGTCAGCCAAAGCGCGGTCGAGCGGGAAGGTGCCAAGATTCGCTTTGCGGACTGGGGGCTTTTCCGTACTCTCGAGCAAGAGATCCGGCGGCAAAAGAAGAACGGCGGGGCCAGGGCGTCCACCGGTTGCGACGGTGAATGCAAGATCAACGTAATCTTCGAGACGCTCGATCTCGGTAACTCTGCGAACCCACTTGGCGCAGGCCTGGTAGAGGCCAAAATGATCGAACTCCTGGAACGCGTTGCGATCGGTAGTGGGTCGAGTGACTTCCTGGACGAGCGCAACGATGGGGATCGAGGACTTAATGGCTTCCGCGAGGCCCGGCACGAGCAGCGTGGCGGCGGGGCCGTTCTGCGCGGTGACCACTCCCACTTTTCCGGAAAGCCGGGCGAAGGCATCGGCCATGTAGGAACCGGCGTTCTCAGTACGGTAAACGAACTGACGAATGCCGAGATCTTCGGCCGCAAGAAGAACAGCGGAAGGAAGGCTCTGCGAAAAGATGAATTGAACTCCGTGACGTACCAGGGAGGCAGCAACGATCTGGGCGCCCGTGCGTTTGATGCTCATGGATTCATCCTTAGGCTTCAGTAGGGGATACCACCAGGGGACAAACAGAGACCGACAGCGGCGAAGAGATCAGGGAGTGCACTCCAAGTGCGCGGCGAAGCAAGCGGGCGAGTCCACGATAGGCGAACCGCATCCCTTCTCCTGGCAATCTCTCCATTCAGGACAGATAATACATCTGTATGAATAGAGGTCAAGGTATTTTTGACCAGGCCGGGCCCAAGAGGTGAAAGGCGTGCTACTCCAACGCTTTTGTGAAGCAACATGCAGGGGGAGAGAAACTCTGGCGGTCAGACCGTAAAGTTTTCGTGGACATTTTGCAAATTGCGCTTATTATACGCTTGTATGAATCGTGCCCACAGCAGGGGATGCCGACCCCGCCGATTTGCGGTGGGTACCTAGCCCCAGAGGAAGATCGCAGCGGAGTTGCTCGATGCCATCGTATGCGCGTGACAGAAAAGACTCCGGCAAAGCTCCGGTGAGTCGCAAGCGACCGAAGGGGAAGGTGCGCACGAAGCCCGCGGCCGAACGGTTGCTGGACGCAGCCGAAACGCTATTTGCTGATTACGGCTACAACGGCGTATCG
>Ga0187780_10000415_pt1 | contig 32260 bp, 31 predicted proteins | sample 1015_Q2_SP10_20__FD_132429 | JGI IMG/M metagenome (GOLD analysis project Ga0187780, IMG submission 132429) | Tropical peat soil microbial communities from peatlands in Department of Meta, Colombia - 1015_Q2_SP10_20_MG | ecosystem: Environmental > Terrestrial > Soil > Wetlands > Peat | place...
TGGCTGGGGCTTCTGTCCGGCGTGGCGGGCGAGCGCTTCACTTCCGGCATAAACACGCAGCTTCTTTGCACGACGCGCGCGAAGCTTGTTTTTCGGCAGCATCCCAAGCACGGCTTCGCGCACTACCTCTTCCGGACGGCGCTGCATCAGCGACCGCACCGAGACTTCCTTCAACCCCCCCGGATACCCACTATGACGCCGGTACACCTTCTGGTCGATCTTGTTTCCCGTCAGCTTGATCTGCTCGGCATTGATCACGATCACATGATCGCCGCAATCAAGATGCGGCGTAAAGCTCGCCTTGTCCTTGCCGATCAGAATCCTCGCCACCCGCGTCGCCAGACGCCCGAGCACCTGCCCTCCGGCATCGACCACAAACCAGTTCTTCCCAACCGTCAGATCTTCGGCCTCGCGGCCCTTTGGAACGTACGTTCGCATTACTCAGTCACACCCTTCCGTCTGGAGACAAACATCAAGTCTAGGCTACGCCGCAATCGCTGTCAATCAGCGACTCAGCGAAACCAACTCCCGCTCCACGGGATTCGCCTCCGCAGGCGAATTCCGGGACCCTTCTGCCCAGTTTCGACGGACGCCTACGGAGTCATCACCGCGTGGGCCCTGCGATTCTCTTTCCAGCAGGCCTCGTCATGCTCGGTGCAGAACGGACGCTCTTTACCATAGCTGGTCGTCTGGATGCGAGACTCCGAAATTCCCGCGTCCACGAGAAAACGCTTCGCATTGTTGGCCCGGCGATCTCCGAGGCCGAGATTGTACTCTTCGCTGCCGCGTTCGTCGCAATGCCCCTCGAGCGTGAACTCCACCTCCGGATGAAGGCGCAAAAACTCCGCATCCGCGAGCAGCGCCTGTCTATCTTGCGGACGCAGATCCGACTTGTCGTAGTCGAAAAACGCGTCCTTTACATGCTCCTGGAAGAGTTGTTCCAGGCTCTCGGCGGGTGCCGACAGCCGCGGTGCCGCGGTGGCGGCCCGCGGCGATGTGCTTGCCGGAGCGGGAGCCGGCGGCGCTGCAGCCGGTTGCGGCGGCTGCGTCGCAGCCGGCTTGCTGGCTACCTGCTTGTGACAGCCTGAGACGAAAGCAATCATCGCAAATGCCGTTAACATGACGACCTGTTTCGAGCGATTGTTCCTCATGAATTCCTCCCCGTGATTTGCAAACATGTTCGCTAAAGTGAAAGGTTGTTGGCGCCGCGCAGGCGGTCGCCGAGAGGCACAAATGTTCAGTTGTCAGGGACGAAGAATCAGATCAGCAGCGAAGCGGGGGATTTTCTGAGAACAACGTGGGAGCGATTTGAATTACGGTCTTGTAGCCGGTGAAAGAATTGACGAAAGCTGGCAGCGCCACACCGCACGCCATGCGAAAGCTGATGGACGCTGTCACCAGGATCATCAACAGAAGCAATGCCCGCAGCGCCTTGAACGTTGCCGTCGGTCCGTACGCAGCGGAGAACGATCCATGCCCGGCAGGAACCAGATAGATACTCAGCGCAACCACGGTGAGGACCAGAGCGACGCACACCATTCTGCGAGAGGGCGTGGGCATCTATGAAAGTATTTAGCGCGAATCCCGACCTGTCAAGATCGTGTGCGGGACCGCAACACCCGTCCGCGCATTCGGCGACTATTCACGACTTTGTTATCGAAACGTAACTTAACTTCGTTATGTGTCACGTAGAATCACCTTGGCTATGAACGCGATTCTCGGTTCCCTGGCCAACGCGCGGCCCTCTCAGCCTGAGCTCTTCGACCGGCTGCTCCGAAAAGCCGCTGCTTACTGCTGGCTCGAGCGCTTCAAACAGCAATCCTCCAAAGGAGCTCATACCGTGGGATACATTCAAATCGGCGAGACCGCCGGCGCGATTTGGCAAACGCTCTCCAAGGAAGGGCCTCTCACCTTCGCCGCTCTGATGGAAGAGATCAATGCGCCGCAGAGCCTGTTTTTCATGGCGATCGGATGGCTTTCGCGCGAAGAGAAAGTGTTTTTCGAGCCTGCGAACGGTGACTACGTCGTCCGCCTGGCCTAAAGGCAGTTCCGGAAATTCACTGCGGGCGCAAAAAGAGGGGTTCAGCGGCGGACCGCTTGCTTGTGGCCCGCCGGCTGGTTGGAATTCGTCGCAACTAATCCGCTGAGCTGGCCGAAGTTGCCGTCGCGCGAGACGATCGCGTATACGCAGGCTTGTCGAGATCGCTGTCGCTGCTGGCCTCGCCGGCCTTGTCGATTTCGATCGAGCCCTTGAAGTACGCGCCGTCCTCGATCATGATTCGCGCGGTCGTCAGGTCGCCGACCACCGAGCCGTCCTTCTTGATCTCGATGCGGTCGCGTGCCCGCAGATTGCCCTTCACGTTGCCGTACACAACCACTTCGCGGGCGATCACGTCGGCGGTCAACCGTGCGCTCGCTCCGATCGTGAGCTTTCGATCTTCGAGATGAACGAGCCCTTCGACGCTGCCGTCGATCGTCAGGTCTTCATTGCCCGTGATTTCGCCCTTTACATGCAGACTTGCTCCGAGCCGGGCATTCCCGCCGCTCGCGCGGTCGGACACACTCGTCGGATACGCCGAATCCAGTGGTGCCATGGTCTTTGCCTCCCCTGAAAAGGTTGAAGGTGTCGCTGTCGGTCTAGGCTGCTGCGGGAGCGGCGTCCTAGCGGGAGCGTCAGGCTTCTTGTCTCCCCACATTTACACTGCCTCCTTGGGCCCAAGTGCGCCGGAAACTGCCGAATGGATGTGGACCGGGGCTATCAATCTAGTCCCATGCAAAGTTCAACGCCAATCCCAAATTGGAACAATTGTGTCCCTTGCATCAACGGGCGAAACGACCTTGCGTACAGGCGAACGCTAGGTTACATGGACAGCGCCAGTTTTGATTGGCGAAAATGCGGCGCGGGGAAGCAGGGCGCCACCGGAAAAAATTATCCGCACTGCGAAAATTTCCCGTAGTACTTGCCGCGCCGATTTCCACAGCGGCATGCTTGCGGCGGCGTTCAATCAACGCCAAGACGTAACTCGCCTCGCCGCAAGCATTTTGCTCTTCACTCAAACAGCACATCGGGCAGCCAAACGAGGCGTCGCGCCGCCATTTCGGCCAACTACTTGCCTTCTCGCTAACTGAATGCCGCCGCACGCGGCGACGGTGTTCCGGGGGAAACCGTGGCTTCACATGCAGCAGCGCTCGCCGGTTCGCAAGGCGAGATGGAAATGCGTCTGTGGCAGGCAGTTCTGGTTACGACGATTCAGGAATGGGTCTCAGGAACTCTCCGCTCCCAGCGTGAAGCCGAACAATATCTCTTTCAAGATCAGAAGGACTTCCGGAGGGTCTGCCAATCGGCGGGATTCGATGCGGACCGCTTGCGCGCCAAGCTCAGCCGCCTTCGATCTAAGCGACCTGCTTCGCCCTTCGCCGTAGGCCCGACTTCGCTATACTGAGCGGCTCCGGGGCCCGCAGGCGGGTCGAAGCCTGCCTGCCGACAAGGCAGGAATCTCTCTTCGCTTGACGTGAGACGGCGCTAATACTTCCTCAGAACTCCCACTACGCGGCCCTGAATCTTCACGTCCTGCGCCGGCACCACGATCGGTGACATCGTCGAATTCGCAGGCTGCAGACGAATCTTCCCTCCCGCCTCGCGATAGAAACGCTTCACCGTCGCCTCATCCTCGCCGACCAGCGCGACCACGATCTCTCCCGGATTCGCCACCTGCGTTTGCTCGACCACGATGAAATCCCCGTCCAGGATGTGATCCTCGCGCATCGATTCGCCCTTCACTTTGAGGACGAAGTTGTTGTGCCCACGCGTGAAATCGGCGAGCGAAATCGTCTCGTTGTCTTCGACCGCTTCCAGCGGCCGCCCCGCCGCGATCCGGCCGGCCAGCGGCAGCTCGACCACGTGCCGGTCCATGATCTCCTCGCGCACCGGCTTCGGCAGTTGCGTCACTTCGATCGACCGGCTCTGGTTGTACCCGCGACGAACGAATCCCTTTTTCTCGAGCGTGGAAAGATGCTTGTGCACCGTCGCGAGCGACGTCAGCTTCAGCGCGTGCGCGATTTCTTCGAAACTCGGCGAGTAGCCGTTCTTGTTGATGAACGCGACCAGGTAATTCAGCACTTCTTTCTGGCGTTTCGTTAGTGCCATCTAGAACCCCCTGTGAACACACTCACAGTCGCGCAAAGTCTAGGCGAATTAAAAGCGAAAGTCAATGGTACCTGGGGACAGGTAGTGGGCCAGTTTGGTTTTGGCCGATGGGACGGGCGCGATGACTAGTTCAAGTCTAGCCCCCTCCCAAAGATTGGGCTACCTTCCTCGGGGGGAGGAGCCTCCGATGACAATGCAGGTCGTTCTGGGCGCAAGAGACGGGGTGTTAATGGCCACGGATACCAAACAAGCTGCCTTGTTTCAAAGCGCCTTGCGACGAGACGCTGAGAGATCGGCGCTTGAAACTGGAAAGGTGCGAGTCACTCAACATGGAGCCGAAAAAGTCTTGTTCAATGAATCAAAAACTATTGCTATGGCGTGCAGCGGTTCTGACTTGCTAATTGAGGTTGGTCAGGAGATCGTCGGAAGCATTTCAAATGTGTGGAACGGCACAATAGCTCTCATCGAGGAACTTTGCAGTCAAAAGTGGAAGACGATCCCAACTTCAGAGCGACAAACAGCGTTAAGTTTCGGTGAGACTGTGGCTCTAATCGTTGACAGTAAAAAGCAAGAAGCATTGAAAATTCTGTTCGAAGTGGAAAAAGCGCGCGTCGTGGTTTTCAAAAGACGCGATAATCAAAAGTTCGTTCTACTTGGTGGAGATATTACGAATCCAGCTGGAATGATTCTAGAGCGCTATGCTCCAGAAGCACCGTCCACAATAGATCGACTGTTATCGTTAGCCGCGCATTACATATTGATTGGGGGAGTTCTAAACCCCGCCGGAGTTGGTGGCCTAGCAATTTATTTCTCACGAAATGGAACACCGTTTGAGGAAGTTCCGAATGAAATCATTGGTTTTTTAGTTGAGGAATCAAAGCGACTAGACAAAAGGGTTAGGTCCTCACTTCTTAGGCCGCGAGTTTCTTTTGATTCAGGAGGCCGAGTATCTCTGAAACCTCCCAAACGTGATCGGTGACGCCCGCAGCCATCGCCGGGGTCACGCGCAACGTCTGGTGAATCCGGCAGAAGTTGTAGTGCATGAAGTAGGGCGCCACAGCCCATCGGTGGTTAGTCAGTTTCTTGCTAAAGGCGTTTGTTAGTCGCGTGAATCGGCGTATCTTACCGGACGGGGCTAGGCTCGCACTTGAAGCGTCACGTCCCATTTCTTCTGACTGCGCTGCGGCTGCTGCTTGGCCCGCTAGCACTGGCCTGCGCGTTCACCGGCGCGCCGCGAATCATCTATCTGCCGATTCTGCTCGTGGGCACTCTCTCGGACATCTTTGACGGAATTCTCGCGCGACGCTTCGGCGTCTCAACGCAAGCCCTCCGCCGCTTCGACAGCGTCACCGACGCGATCTATTACGCATTTGTTCTGGCGGCCCTCTGGATCTTGTGCAAGCCGGCGATCAGCAAGACGCTCTGGGCGATTGCTTTTCTCATATTGTCCGAGCTGGCGACCATCACCGTCAGCCTCGCACGATTCAGAAAATATCCTGCGACGCACACCTATCTCGCGAAATTTTACGGATTGTCTCTGCTGGGCGGACTCACTGCTCTGCTGGCCTTTAGCGCTCCCGGATGGGTGGTGATCGCGCTGATGACGGTCGCGCTCGTCACCAATGCGGAAATCGTCCTCATCCATCTCGCCTCGGACGCGCCACCGGTGGACGTTCCGTCCATCTTTGCGCTTCGCGAACGCGCCGACTAACGGCCACCCCCGGTCTGCGCGCCCGCCGGCGGAATGTAGAGCTGCTTCACGTCGAGCATGTAGCCATCGTTGTATTTGTCGTGATGCCGCACCCAGGCCATCGAAAACGCCAGCCCGTCTTCGTCGCGGCCCTTCGGCGTCAGGTCGAGGAAATTGTAGGTCGGGATCAGAATGTCGAGCCCGCGCGCATAGGTCGAATAAGTGTGAAAGACTTCTCCCGCCCCGTTCTTGTAGAACACGCTCGCGCCCGGCCGCTCTTCGGTCGAAAACTTCGAGGGCGCGTAGTTGTAGATCGTATCGCCCTTCGCCATTTCCTCTTTCGTGACCGAAACCTGATAGTCGAAATTGAAATCGCTGCCGAACGACGAAACCCACTTGAACCTCCACCCCATGCGCTTTTGAAACGCCTGGATTTCCGGCAGCGCCGCGCGCGAAATCACAAGAAAGGTCGTATCGCGGTGCGCGACATGCACCACGGCGCCGTCGAATCCATCCGCAAGATACGAGCAACTCGGGCAACCCTCTTTCCATCCTGGCCCAAGCATGAAGTGGTACACAACTAGCTGGTTTCGTCCGTCGAAAAGCTGCGCCAGCGTCTCCTTTCCCTTCGGCCCTTCGAAGACATACTGCTTCTCGACTTTTTCCCACGGCAGCTCGCGCCGCTCGCGGCTCAGTTCGTCGCGCAGCTTGCTGAATTCCTTCTCTTTTTTGAGAAATTCCTTTCGCACCGCGATCCACTCGTCATGCGACACGACTCTTGGGGATCCGCCCTTGCTCGCCGCTGTAGCCATTTTCATTTCTCCTCTCCGCTCTATTTTTCCGATGACCGAATTTCAATGCGCGCCGTGCATGAAGAACTTTGAACGCCACAGCAGCAAATCCCCCGCCCGATAGTGCGCTTCCCGCCGTCAACGCCGCATTCGCGATGCACACCGGGCAGATCATTGTTCCTCTCCGTCGTGTGCGCCGCTTACCGGGCGCTCTTCTCTTCCGCCCGCTTCTTGGCTCGCGCAGCGATGCTGCTCCATCCACCCTCCATGCCTCGGCGGTAATCTTCCGGAACCGGACCGAGCGCCTTGTGATGGAACTTGATCAGAGTTCCGCCGTCCTGCTCGCTCAGACGGTACTGCACGTTCGATGCGACCGGAAACGACATCATCAGCGGCCCGTAGAATTCCAGCAGCGTCGGCTTCTTCACCGACTGCACGTGTGCCCACAAGTGCCCGTTATTGTCGCCCAGATCGCGGTACCACCGTCCGCCGGGCCATAGCTCGATCTTCATCGGCATCGGTCGGTTCTCGGCCGCAGTCATGAGCGGTCCGAGTTGCTCCAACAGCGTCTCAAACGTCACGTCCAGCGGTGCCTTTACGTGAATTTCTTCCGCTATGTTCAACGTCAAATCTTCCACTTTCGTCACCGGTGCTGAGCTCATGATTCCTCCTTGAAGGAAATCGCTTCTGCCTGGCCATGCTTCACTTTTGCTTCGGCCCTTTCTTTGATGCTGCTCAACTGATGCCGCCAGAAACGTGCGAATTCGCCGGTCCAGTCATGCAACGGCCGAATCGCTTCCGCATTGGTCCGGTAGAACATGTTGCGCCCCTCCCGCCGCACGCGGACGAGTCCCACATCCCGCAGCACGCGCAGATGCTTTGAAACGGAAGGCTGCTCCAGCCGCAGCCGGAGCACGATGTCACCGACGGGCCGCTCCTCGTTCGCCAGAAACTCGAGGATCTCGCGCCGCCGCGGTTCGGCTACGGCGTTGAATGCGTCCGACGTGGTGGCTGCTCTTGCCATGGCCCGGACAATACATTCCCATATAGGCATATGTCAAGCGGAATCTCTTAGGTGCCACTTTGTTAGCGTCTCCTGCAACGGCCCGCGCACGCCCGCCGTTTTGATCTCTTTGAGCATCAAATTATTTCGAACTGTCCGGCTTGTGCGGCGGAACTTTTCTTGTTGGCTGGCAGTTGGAAGGCTGTAAATTATTGTGTTGTCGTGCCTGAGAGGAGCATTGGACATACTTCGAGAACGTGCCCTGCGTAGCTTAATGACTCCTGTAGCGCTGTTTGCTCTCCTTCCTCTACTTCCGGTCGAGTCCGCTGCCCGAGCCGCTGATCTGCAACCTGCGCTGGATTTGGAGCAGGCTTCTTCCGCTGCGCAAAAGGCCAAACCGTCTTCGGGTGCCAGCCAGCAGTCCGAATCAGAGCCAACGGGAACCGTCGCCGGAACCGTTGTCGATCCGACCGGTGCTCTCATTCCCGGCGCGCACATCAAAATCACGGCCGCAAATCAATCGACGCAGGAAACCGTCTCGGACGCGAGCGGCCAGTTTTATTTCCTCAACGTTCCTTCCGGAAATTTCCAGCTCAACGTCTCGGCAACGAACTTCACCACCGAAATCGTCGCCGGCACGGTGCACGCAGGCGAGCACTATGTCGTGCCAGAGATTTCGCTGGCTCTCTCGACCACAATCATCTCCGTAACCGTTACGCAAACGCAGGAGGAAATCGCGCAGGAGCAGGTGAAGCTCGAAGAGCACCAGCGCGTCCTCGGCTTCATCCCGAATTTTTATGTCAGCTACATCCCCGACGCGGCGCCGCTCACGCCGAAGCAGAAATTCAACCTCGCTTGGAGATCTTCGACCGATCCAATCAGCATCGCGTTGGTTGGTGCGCTGGCGGGCGTCCAGCAGGCGACGAATCAATTCAAAGGTTATGGACAAGGCGCGCAGGGATACGGCAAACGTTTTGGCGCGACTTACGCGGATGTGGTCGACGGCACATTTCTCGGCGGCGCCGTGCTACCTTCGATCCTGCATCAGGATCCGCGTTACTTTTACAAAGGCACCGGCAGCTTTCGCTCTCGGCTGCTCTATGCGTTCGGCAACGCATTCATCTGCAAAGGCGACAACAAGAAGTGGCAACCGAACTACTCGAATATTCTCGGCAACCTCGCCGCCGGCGGAATTGCCAACGCCTACTACCGGGCCAGCAATCGCGGCGCGGGGCTCACGTTTGAAACTGCCGGCATCCGAATCGGAGAAACCGCCGTCGCCGGAATTTTTCAGGAATTCATCGTCCGCAAGCTGACCCCCAATCTTCCCAGCCGCAACGTCTCTCAGCCCTAACACCTTCCAATGACTTACCGACTTGACGCACATCCGTCGGGCGAATATACTGAACCGTATGGTTCAGTATCGAGCGAGCGCTTCGATCGACCGAGCCTCCGCCGCCATCTCCGATCCCACGCGGCGCGCCATCATCGACCGCCTTGCGCGCGGCCCCGCCCGCATCTCCGATGTCGCCAAGCCGTTTCCGATGTCGCTCACCGGATTTTGCAAGCACGTGCGCGTGCTCGAACGCGCCGGCCTCGTTCGCCGCACACGCCGCGGCCGCGAAAAGATCCTGCAGCTCTCTCCTAAGCCGCTGCGCGACGTTGCGAAATGGATTCTGAATTACGAACGGTTCTGGAACGATCGGCTCGACCGGCTCGAACGCTTCTTCGCGAAACAAAAGGAGGAACCACGATGAACCTCACGGACATCACTGTCAGCCGCATGATTCCCGCGTCGCCTGAAAAGATTTTCGACGTCTGGATCGACCCAAAGAGTCCCGGTGGGCCGTGGTTCGGCGCCGCGCGGCTGATTTTCAATCCGATGGTCGACGGCTTGTTCTATTTTGTGGTGAACCATCAGAACCGCGACTGGCCGCATTACGGCCGATTCATTCAGATCGATCGCCCACGCAAGATCGAGCACACCTGGGTATCCGAGGCGACCAAGGGAGTCGAATCCAAACTCACGATCACGTTCGAACCGCGCGGAGATCAGACGGAAGTCACCATCCATCACGCCGGCGTCCCCGACGACGAAATGGGGCGCCAGCACAAAGACGGCTGGACCTGGATTCTTTCGATGCTCGAGCAGGGTATGGCCGCCCGCCGCTCAGCTTCTTCGTCGGATTAGTGCGTTTCCCGCGAAGACGAATTGCGCTGCTGCATCACTCGCAATTTGCCGCCCACCCACGCTCACGGCAGCGCGAGAATCACCAGCGCGAGGGGATACCAATGAGGTCCGAGACTCGGCACGTGGTTCCACGTGGTCGCCGCACCCACCGCGCTCACGATAAGCCCTAGGACGCCGCCGAAGAGCGCGTGGCTCATCGGCCGAATCGGTGCAAGTCGCGCGATCACGTAGCTGCCGAGGACGTTGTAGATCGTGCGATAGGCCGTCGCAATCGCGAACTGCGAATCATTCGTCCACTTGCCGACCGGCGGAAAGAGGCCAATCGCGTGCAGCGCGAAATCCGTTCCGAGAGAAAGCACCGCACCCACGACAATTCCGGCCAGAACCGCAAGGATGCTTCGCCCAATCCGCGACTGCTGGGCTTCGCTCACGCTACTTCGCCGAAAACGCCAGCAGCACGTTACCCGAATTGCTCCCCGTCACCGCGTAGCCCGATCCGATGAAGAGCATGCCATTCGCAATCGACGGCCCGATCGACGCGATCGCCCCGCCCCTCGCTTCGACCTTGTTCACGGTTTCAAACGGCTGTGCAGTGTCGTATTCCCATAGCACGTGACCGTCGCCAGTCGAAAGCGCGTGCAGCTTCCCGTCCGAGCCGGCTAGGAACACGACTCCCGGCATCGCCGTCGCAGCCGCCGAATTAGCCACGCGCGCGGTGCCTGTCTTCGGAAAGCTCGCGCGCCACGCAACCTCGCCCGTCGCCAGCTTCAGTGCCACCATCCCGCCCGACTGCAATCCGTAGTAAACATACTGATCGTCCGCCGCCCCGCCCCACACAATGCCGTTCAAGAGCGCGTAGAAGCTGTTCTCTTGCCCCTTCGGAATGTCGACGACCTGCCTCGACCACACGACCGCGCCCTTGTTATCCGGATCGAGCGCGAACACTGTTCCTTTTTTCATCCCGAATATGACGACGCTCTTGCCGTTCGCCAGTTTTTTCAGAATCGGCGAATTCCCGATGTCCTGATCCGGACCGTTCACCTTCGGACAGTTGTCGGTTCTCGTCGGTCCGCTGCAACCGCCCATGAACGCGTCATTCGCCTGTGCCTGGTAATGCCACAAGAGAGCGCCCGTTTTCATATCGATCGCGACAACCGAATCCGTCGTGTCCGGCACCGGATCGCTCTGTCCATCGCCCGTTCCCACGTAAATTGCGCGGCGCTTTTCATCGATCGTCGGCGAATTCCAGATTGAGCCGCCCGAGGGCGAATACTGCTGCACGCCTTTCGAATTTTTCCGCGTCGGCATCGACGGCGGAACGATCCACGCCTTCCAGACCTGTGCGCCCGTGTTTGCGTCGAGCGCGACGAGACTTCCCCGGAACGTACAACATGGATAATCGAGATCCGACGCGGAAAACTCCTCCGAAGTGGATACCGGCACGTACACGCGGCCCTTGAACACCTTCGGCGCCGCTGTGATCCGCGCGATAAAGTGATCATCCACGCGCGTCGTCCACAGTTCTTTTCCGCTCTCCGCGTCGACGGCATACACATTCGCGTGCGCATCTCCAAAGTACACGGCGTATTTCGTTCCAGGATGCTGCCGAATCGGCGCGAGGCTTACGGCTCCGCGCACGTTTCCTTTCGCTTGATACGACCAGTAGACGCATCCGGTGCTCGCGTCCAGCGAATATACGTAGCCGATGTCCGTTCCGACGAAAATCCGCCCCGAGACGTAGCTCGGCTGGCCGTACGCCGAAAGCCCTGTCGGATAGCCGAACGCCCACTTCAATTTCAACTGCGGCACTTGATCGGCCGTGAGCCCTGCGTCCTTCGGGTTCTGAAACCGCGAGTTCATCATGTCGGGGCTCCAGCCGTCCCATTCCGGCCCTTTCGCCGGATCACTCATCGGCGGATTTGACGCGCAGTGATTCGGCATGTCCTTCGCGTCGCCCGCTTTCATGCTGCCGAGCGGCCGCCCGCTCAAAAACGTCGCCAGCATTTTCCGCTGATCATCGGTCAGTTCGTCACCTTGCGGCTTCATCGGGCCGGTGGTCAGCCCCTCGTAAATTTTTTCGGGAGTCATCTGGCGGATTGCGTCGGGCGCCGGCGCTTGCGGGACGTTCGGATTCCCGTGGCAACTCATGCACCGCTGCTGAAACGTCGCAATTCCGCTTTCCGTGCCCGGACTGGCCGTCACCGGCGGCGCGTTCGGGTTCTCCTGCGCCCGAGTCGCCCTGCAAATCGAGAGTGCCAACGCGAGCATCGCAACGAACGCGAGCACGCGCTTCCGAGCCCTTTTCTGGTTTTCCATTTTCCCTTTTGTCTTTTCTGTCTTCCCTACTTGTCGCTGATCCCGCCCCATGGGCTGTTCAGGTGATACTGCAGCCCAGGTCCCATCATCTCGATGCGCCGGATCTTGCCGTCCGTGATCTTAAAGACCTCCGTCACTTCAATCGTCGACGGCCGGTTGAAATTCTTCATGTCGACGTCCTGCCCGTTCGTCAGGTGAATGTGTTGCACCGTTCCGTTCTGATCGAAGACGACGTTTGCCCACACGGCGCCGCGTTCCTCGTCCACGATGGGAAATCGCCGCGAATGAATTCGCGTGACCACCGCGTAATATCCGCTCTTGAACTGCTGCATGCACGTCATCGCAAACGCATTGAACGGCGCATTCGGCGTCAGCGTCGGATTGTTCGTCGTGTGCATCCCGTTCTCAATCCGGTCGCAATCGTCCGCAAACGGATAGACGCCCTTGCCGTCGTTGTTCTCGAGCCCCGCAAAGTACATATTCGCCGCCGCGATCAGTTGGTGCCGCGACGCGCGCTGCGCCGGCGGAATCGTCTCGAACCAGATCGGCTCGGGCTTGCTCGTGTCGAACCCGGCGATATTGTTCGGTCCTCCGCCGCCCGCGCGGTAGTACATCGTCTCGACTTCCGTGATCCGGCCTAGCTGCACCCGCAACCTCACGCTCATGATCAGCAGGTGTTCGCCCTCATGCATCGTGACGATGCAGCCGATCTGCTCCTCGGTCGTATCGGAGAAGCAGTGCTTGTAGCCGCCGACCGCCGTCGCCGTGCCCCAGAATCCGTCGCCGATTTGCATCACCTGATCCTGCTCGGTGTATCGCACGTCGGCCGAAAACGGCATCTTCTTCGGATCGTGCGCCACCACCGCGTCGAGATACTGCGTCACCAGTCCTTCCAGGCACGCGCGATCGCAGTCCGTCGGTATCGGCCCGCTCGCCGCCGCCACCCGCGCAAATCGTCCCGCCATCAAGGCAACCGCCGTGCAACACGCCGCCCCAATCACCATCATCTTCACGATTCTCTTCATTCGCATCTCTCCACCCCCTTCAGACCTTTCCGCAATCCGATTCTTCTGTAGGGGCACGCATAATGGGGCCCCCTGGTCGACGGTTAGTCGAGCCTGGGGGATCAGTCGTGCCCGGCACTCTTGCTTGGCTCCGTGCTGCCCATTCGCCCACGGTTTTTCTAGCCACTAGTCACTCGCCACTAGCCACTATCTCCCGGATCCCATCGTCCATCCATTCCCCATTCCGTACGGAATCGTGACAAACGGGAACGCCTCAACCTCATGTATCAACCCGCCGCGAATTCCAAACGTCTCCACTGTCACCAGATTCTGCAACATTCCCGGAGGCGCATCGGGCGCCGCGCCGCGCCTCGTCCCGTCGTGGACGAACAGCGGAAACGCCGTCGCCATTCCCTTCTGCTCGTCGAGCACCAACACGCGCCGCGGCCGAATGTGCTTCATGTACGCGAAAATTTTCGTATCGATCTGCTGCGAGCAGGTCAGCATGCTGAATTTCAACTGCGATTTCCCCTGCTCCGTATTCGGATCGGGCAACTGCGGCGCGGGCATCATGCGTCCGCCCGGAGCAGGATTGTTCACCGTCTGATAGCCGTTCTCGTGCCTCGCGCAATCGTCGGCGAACGCCCCGATCTTGCCGTCGTCACCTTCGAGCGCGTCGAAGTACGAGTTCGCCGCCCAGTACAGCACATCGCGCGATTCTCTCTGCAACGCCGGAAAATCGTCAACCAGCCCCGGCCGCGGCGTCGTCAGTAGCGGAATCGCGGCTTCATTGATATTCCCGGCCCACAGCTGCTCGACTTCCGAAATTTTTCCGCGATCGACTTTCAGCCTCACCGCCACGAGCGTGTCTCGTCCGCCTACTTTCAGCCGCGCCTGCTCCGCCACCTGCCCCGCCACGGGATCCGCGATCACGATCTTGAAACTCGTCGGCTCGACTTTCGACCTCCACAGCATTCCTTCCCCGATATCCATCTGCGCGGCGTTCTCCGTCATCCGCACGTCGAGCTGCACCGGCGGCACTGCCTTCGGATCGTGATTGAAGATCGCGTTCATGTAGCCGTCCATGAACCCGACCAGGCACGCGCGGTCGCACGGCTTCACGATCGACGCGCTCCACTCCGGCTCCGGTCCTTTGTATTGCTGCGGCGCCTGCCTCGCCTGCAGGCGGGCGCCCGCGCACACCCACGCATTCGCGCCCATCAACGCAAGCGCCGCGCACACTTCGATCAAATGTCTCGCCATTTGATTCCACCCCCTGCCATTCACATTTCCCTTGAACGCGCGCTGACGATACCGCTCCCCGCCCCGCCCGTCAACCTGCGCCGGCGCGCGAAACGCAATCGCGCCTGCTTGCCCTGAGCGCACTGCGCGATGATATGCCAACGCTTGGCGTGATGCCGGCGGTCGACTTCCCAGCGCGCGTCGGCGAAAGCCGATGTGGAGTGCGGCGGCCTGCCTGCCGACAGGCAGGCTTGCCGCCGCTATCTCGCGTTCCAGCTTGCTGGAACGCGGTGGACGAGGCTTGCCTCGTCCACCGCGACCCACCATCGTATGTCGTTCACTCGGCGTTGCGACGTGCCGAAATTTTCTTCGATGGACCTGCGTCCTCCATCTGACGCAGAATGCCGCGACTCGAGTCTAACTCTTGCGCGCGACTAGGACTCCCCGATGAGCTTTCAAGCCAGCGAAGGCGAATTTCGTAACCGCTTCTGGATCATCGCCGCAATCATTTGGGCTGGCTTTCTTCTCTACTCGATCGACCACGTAAACGCCGCCGAAGCTCTCACTCGCCTCCTATTGCGCACGACCGACGAGTCTTCCGCCGCCTTCGGCCGCTGCATCACCGCGCTCTTCTGGTTCGCCACACTGATCGTCGCCATCGGCGCGCTGATTCGCTCTTGGGCGGAATCATATCTGCATAGCTCCATCGTTCACGACGCCGCGCTTCACGGCGAACAACTCGTAGCCGACGGCCCCTACCGCCGCGTCCGCAATCCTCTTTATCTCGGAAATCTTTTTCTCGCCGTCGGACTCGGATTTCTGGCCTCCCGTTCGGGTTTTTTCGTGATTTCGATTGGAATGTTTGTCTTTGTTTACCGCCTGATTCTTCGCGAAGAGACGACCCTGCTTCAATCACAAGGCGAAAGCTATAGCCGCTACTTCGACGCCGTTCCCCGCTTGATCCCATCTCTGCGCCCGCGCGTTGCCGCCTCCGGCGCAAAGCCGAACTGGCTCGACGGATTCTTCGGCGAAATTTTCATGTGGGGTGGTGCCGCCGCAATGGCCGCATTTGCGATCACGCGCAGCCTCATCTGGTGGTGGGGCGTCTTCGGCGGCGGAATGGCCGTCTACTTCCTGCAAGCCTGGCTCCGCTCCCGACGGAAGCCCGCCGCGCACTGATTCGCGCACCCTGTTTTTTTCTCTCTGTTTCCTTTTCCGTCCTCGTATTGCGCCGTCGCGTCGAATTTGCGATACGCTGATCTCAGGTTTATCCGAAATTCGGCAAGGGAATGTGTGTTGCAATGCGAATTAGCTTCCTATTCCTCCTCCTAGCTTTTCTTGGCCCACTCTCACCTGCCCTCGCGGCCCGAGGAATTGGCGAAAAGCTGCATGCAACCAAACGCTGCTCGCAAGGCGGCGAGCTTGAAGACAAGCAAAAACTCGCAGACCTTGTGATTCGTATTTACGAACGCGAAGAATTTGAGGATTGTGTCGAAGTCCTCCGCGGTAATCGCCTCGTCTATGCGGGGCGTGCAGACGGAAGGTTGGGCATCGGGAACGACATCAATAAAGGCGCAGACAGCGAAACATACCACGCGCCAGTCATACCCATCGGCACGGACATTACGGGCCTAGGGGAGCCTGATGTAATCCTCAACGAGTGGAGCGGCGGAGCGCACTGTTGCTTCACGTTCCATGTGTTGGAGCTAAGCGAGCATCCGCGGGAGATTGCAGCTATCGACGCAGAGGATTCCGACTACGCGCACTTTGAGGATTTGAAGCATGATGGCGCTTACGAGTTCGTCGGACGTGATTTTGTTTTTGCGTATTGGAATGCTTCCTTTCTGCAATCGCCAGCTCCCCGAATCGTCCTCCGATTCAATGGTGACCGCTACGAGTTGGCTCCTGAGCTGATGCGGCAACATGCGCCCTCGGCGGAGAAGCTTGAAGCGACGGAACACGAAGTCCGAAAAGCGAGCTGGCAAAACGGAAGTCCGCCACCTTTACTCTGGGAGACCATGCTTGACCTGATCTACACGGGACATCCTGAACTTGCGCAAAGCTTCCTCGATCATGCGTGGATTCCGGCGCAGCCGGGAAAGGAAGTGTTTCAGCACAATTTCTGCAGCAAGTTGGTCACGAGCTTGTATTTTCGGGCGCTCAGCCTGACAATGCCGAACGCTCCCTGCGCGCCTGATCCTCAGAAGTGAACGACTGTATGTGTCTTGCCGACTCGCCTCCTAGCTGCTCATTCTCGGGCGCCGTGGTCCAAGTACGCTTGCTTGGCTCGGTGCTTCCCACTCGTCGAAACTTCGACGTCACGTCATTCTGAGCGGAGCGTCCCGACGGGTTTCGCCCCAGCGATAGCTGGGTCGGGACGCGCAGTCGAAGAATCTCTCTTCAGCTTTGTCTTCGCGAACCACGCGCTCGCCTAGGTCCTCGCCGCGTCGGCCTGTTCTTGCACGTGCTTCCGAAATTCCCCCGGATGCGCAATCTTGTCGAACGGCTCCGGCGTCCCTCCTGTTCCGTGAATTACGACCGTCCCATATCCAAGCATTCTCCCCGCGAACGGCTCGGCAATCCCGATGCTCTCGACTTTCGGCAGCATGATCTCGAGCGACCGTCGGCTCGCGAGTCCGGTCTTGATGATCACGCGCCGGTTCGTCACCGCGATCTCCGTCGCGCTTCGCATCAGAATCGCAACCGCAATCACGACGATCGCCACCACGATCAGCGCCGCGCCGGCGAACACAAAGTTCGTGTTCTTCTGCATCCCGCACGCGATCGCGCCCGCCACCAACACCATCGCCAGCACGATGGGCCACAGCAGCACCACCCAGTGCACGCCCGTCTCGTAAACCAGCTTTTCGCCCGACGCCAAATTCTTCTCGACGTAGCTCATCCGCCCCCTCGCAACCGTTCGCGCGTCGAGTCAAGCGTACCCCGCTCGTCCGACGCCAGCAACCCGCGTCCCGCAGCGCAGCGTTCAAATCGTTCTGCGCTCCGAAGTTTTCGCTGTTTCCTTCTCGGTGACTCGGTGGCCCCGCAGCTTCCGTTTGTGTTACGATTTTCGCAGACGAGTGCATCAATGGCTGTTCATCGGTTTGGGGGACCGGCCCTGCATCTCGCCCGTTTTGTTCGTCATCTAAAGGATAGGGTCTGAAATTCTTATGAGTACAACTTTGGTTCGGCCTCCGCAGCGTAAGCGCGAGACGCTCGAACACGCAGTCATTCGCTTTTGCGGCGATTCCGGCGACGGCATGCAGATCACCGGCAGCCAGTTCACCAATACCGTCGCGCTCTACGGCAACGACATCGCAACCTTTCCGGATTTTCCTGCTGAGATTCGCGCCCCTGCCGGCACTCTTCCCGGCGTCAGCGGATTCCAGGTTCACTTTTCCTCGCATGACGTGTATACGCCCGGTGACATCGTCGATGCGCTGATCGCGATGAATCCCGCCGCGCTGAAAATGAATCTCGCCGATCTGAAACCCAACGGTATTCTGATCGTCAACCTCGACAATTTCGAAGAGACCGATCTGCGCAAGGCGCAGATGACCGTCAGCCCGCTCGAGGATCATTCGCTCGACGGCTATCGCGTGTTTCCCGTCGAGCTCACCAAGCTCACGCGCGCCGCGCTGAAGGACCTCGGCCTCGACGCGAAGTCCATGGACCGCTGCAAGAATTTCTTCGCGCTCGGCATGTGCTACTGGCTCTACAACCGCTCGATGGAAACAACGCTTCGCTGGATCGAGGACAAGTTCAAGGCCAAGCCCGCGCTCGTCAATGCCAATCGCACCGCGATGCAGGCGGGCTACAGCTACTGCGAGGCCACTGAAGCGTTTCAGATCACTTACGAAATTCCGCCGGCGAAACTCACGCCGGGCATGTACCGCAACGTCAGCGGCAATAGCGCGCTCGCGATGGGATTCGTCGCCGCGTCGCAGAAGTCCGGCTTGCCGCTCTTTCTCGGCTCGTATCCGATCACACCTGCTTCCGACATCCTGCACGAGCTTTCGACCTACAAAAATTTCGGCGTAATCACGTTTCAGGCCGAAGACGAAATCGCCGCAATCACTTCGGCCATCGGCGCGGCTTATGGCGGCGCGCTCGGCATCACCACCACTTCCGGCCCGGGCATGGCGCTCAAAACCGAAGCGCTCGGCCTCGCGGTCGCCGTCGAATTGCCGCTCGTCGTTTGCGATATTCAGCGCGGCGGCCCATCGACCGGCCTCCCGACGAAAACGGAGCAGGCCGATCTTTTGCAGGCTCTCTTCGGACGAAACTCCGAAGCGCCGATTCCCGTTCTGGCGCCCGCGACGCCCGGCGATTGCTTCTGGATCGCGCTCGAAGCGAGCCGTATTGCCATCAAATATATGGTGCCAGTCATCGTTCTCTCCGATGGCTACCTCGCCAACGGAGCGGAACCGTGGAAGATTCCCGATCTCTCGCAACTCCCGGACGTTCCCGTGAAGTTCGAGAAGAATCCAGAGGGCTTCCGTCCCTACAAGCGCAATCCGGAAACTCTCGCGCGCCCGTGGGCGATTCCGGGCACCCCGGGACTCGAGCACCGCATCGGCGGAATCGAGAAGCAGGACGTCACCGGCAACGTCAACTACGAGCCGCTCAATCACGAGAAGATGGTTCGTCTTCGCGCCCAAAAAGTTGCTGCGATCGTGCAGGACGTTCCTGACGTTGTCCCCGCGGGCGATCCCTCCGGCGATCTGCTCATCGTCGCGTGGGGTTCGACCTACGGCTCAGTGGCCGCCGCGATGCGGACGCAGCGCGACAAGGGCCGCCGCGTAGGCCACGTTCATCTGCGCCATCTGAATCCGCTGCCGAAAAATCTCGGCGACGTTCTGATGCGTTACGACAAAGTTCTCGTCCCGGAAATGAACATGGGCCAGCTCTTGATGGTATTGCGGGCGAAATATCTCGTCGATGCAGTCGGCTACAACAAAATTCAGGGCAAGCCGTTTAAGAAGTCCGAAATCGAGCAAAAGATCGACGAGATGCTGGGCTAGGAGAATCGAATGAGCACCGCCACTTTGCCGCCACCGTACACGAAAAAAGACTTTCAAACTGACCAGGAAATCCGCTGGTGCCCCGGCTGCGGCGACTACGCGATTCTCTCGGCCGTTCAATCCGTCTTCCCCGAGCTCGGCATCCCCAAAGAAAAATTCGTCGTAATTTCCGGCATCGGCTGCTCGAGCCGCTTTCCCTATTACATGAACACCTTCGGCTTCCACACGATTCACGGCCGCGCGCCCGCCGTTGCGACGGGCCTGAAAATCGCGCGTCCCGACCTCGAAGTCTGGGTCGTCACCGGTGACGGCGATTCGCTTTCCATCGGCGGCAATCACACAATTCACATGCTGCGCCGCAACGTCGGCCTCAAAGTTCTGATGTTCAACAACCGCATCTACGGCCTCACGAAAGGCCAATATTCGCCGACGTCTGAAATCGGCAAGAAAACGAAATCGACTCCGTTCGGCACCGCCGACCGCCCGTTCAATCCGATTTCGCTCGCGATCGGCGCCGAGGCGACGTTCGTCGCGCGCTCCGTCGACGTCTTCCAGCAGCACCTGAAAGACACGTTGCGCAAAGCCGCGGCGCACAAGGGCTCGGCCTACGTCGAGATTCTGCAGAACTGCAACATCTTCAACGATCACGCGTGGGAATCGCTCACCGAAAAAGATGCGCGCAGCGAGCACGTCGTTCAGCTCGAGCACGGCAAGCCGCTCATCTTCGGCAAGAATCGCGACAAGGGCATTCGCTTCAAGGGCATTGAACTCGAAGTCGTCACGCTGGGCAACGGCATCACCGAAAAGGATCTGCTCGTCCACGACGAGCATCATCCGCGGCCCTCGTACGCCTTCACGCTCGCGCACATGGAGCAGCGTCCCGGCTTCCCCACTCCGATCGGCGTTCTTCGCTCGTGGAACGATGTCGCGCCGTACGAGGACCTCGTCAATTCGCAGATTCGCGAAGTGCAGGCCAAGCGCGGCCCGGGCGACCTCGCCAAGCTCCTCCACGCCGGCGACACCTGGGAAGTCCATCCCTAGCCGCCGTTCGTAGCGCCGGCTTGCCCTGAGGAAATCCGAAGGGCGTCTCGCCGGCGAATTTGCCTTTTCCTCGTAGGGGCACGATATATCGTGCCTGTTTACCCTGAGCCGACGTTGCGAAGGGGCAAGCTTGCTTGGCACTCCGCCGCCTATTCTTCGCGCTGTCATGCCGAATTCGACTCCGACGTCATCTGTCGGAGACGGTGTGAGGGATCTGCTTTTCGTAGCGGCCGCCTTTTTACCCTGAGGGACGAAGGGCAGGCGGGCGCATTTCAGGTTTGCATGTAGCGCCGCGGCCTTTTTACCCTGAGGAACGAAGGGCAGCGCGGCATCTTCTCCGCCGGTTCTCTCTTCAGGTTTGAACGTAACGCTGGGCTTCAGCCCAGTATCTTCGCCATGGGTCGCTCGCGCAATCGCTCGCGTTGTCATCCCGAGCGAGGCCGCCGTTTGGCCGATGAGGGATCTGCTTTTTCTTGGTTTCGGCAGGTTCGGTGGGACCAAAAAACACATCGCGGAAAATTGTCGAGTAGCCGAGGCGCCGAGTCTTTGTTTTGAATGGGATGCAGCGAATTCTATTCGACAGCATTGTCGGGTAGATTTACACGTAGGAGTGCATAGCGGCCGCCTTCTTGCCCTGAGCGCAGCCGAAGGGTCAGGCGGGCGACGGGCCTGCATCGCGCGGCGCCGTGTCGCGCGAGCGCGTCGTCGCGCGACGTGCGCCCCTGACTGCGATCCGAATTTTTCTTCGTACTTCATGTCCCGCGACCACGCTAGCAGAATTGCGTTGCGTGCGGAGCGCGACTCTGGGACAGAAAAAGTACAGGACTAGGACTGGCTGTACGAAATCGCTTGCACACCCACCCCTTACGTTGTCATCCCGAACCCAGCCCCGACGGATTCGGCCGGGGATGGCGGTGAGGGATGTGGTTTTCCTAGCGCCAGCTTGTCCCGCCTGCCCTGACATAGGAAGGGAGCATCGCCGTCGGCGTCTCGCCGGCGTTCTTCTCGGCGACGTAACGTCTCGTACGTAGTTTCCCGCCTTGCGCTGGTCCGCGCGATTGCCGTACAACGCCCAAATGGCTGGCGTGAAGGTTCAAATGTAGAGCCGCGGTCTTTAGCGCGGCATGCTTCCGGTTTTGGGTTTGGCGTTCATGGCCGATTTCAAGCGCAAGAACATCCGGCTTCCCGAGGGGAACTACCGCGGGCGGCGGCTTTACTTCGTCACGCTCTGTTTTCACAATCGCCACCCGTTCGGAGCGAACGCGCGCATCTCTCGCTGGCTCATCGACCGCATCAGATTTCATGCTTCCACTTGCGAATTTTTCGTTCACGCTTACTGCGTGATGCCAGATCACGTTCACTTGTTGACAGCCGCCGCATCGGACACAAGCAACTCGATGAAATTCATTGAAGCGTTCAAACAGGAAACCGCCATCGAGTTTGAGCGCAGGACCCGCCGTCGCCTTTGGCAACTCAAATATTACGACCGCATTTTGCGCGGAACAGATTCCGTCGATCGAGTCGCCTGGTACATATGGATGAACCCTGTGCGAAAGGGCCTGTGCGCTGCGCCGGCAGATTACCCGTTCGTCGGGTCTTTCACCGATATGGGAGCGAGGCTCTTGAGAGCGTCGGCGACAATCGAATGGACGCCGCCATGGAAGAGTGCCGCGCTGAAGACCGCGGCGCTACATTCACATCTTGACCCCGCCGCTCCCACCCGTCACTGATCGCAAGCGTCACCGCTTGCCTTTTGTCCGCACTCGCGTCCTTTCGCGGCGACATAGCGCGGGCTTAAGTGATTTCTGACTGTTGGCTAGTGAACGCTAAGACGACTGCCGCAATCGATCCGCACTATCTCTAAAGGTGAGAACCTCTGCGACACCCGAATCCCGCAACTTCGCCAATTCCGCCATCTGCCTCGCGAACTCGACTACAGTGATGGGCTCCCATCCATCCTGTTCGCTCCCGATTCCGTGGAGCATCAGGATGTACCAGTAGCCGGGCCGCGCCCATCTATCGACCTCTTCACTATTCGAAATCTGATGGCAGTCTATTTTGAACCAGTCCGAAAACCCTCGCGGGATATAGGAATTTCGTGCTCCCCAACGCGCTTGCTTGTATCCCGCGTTGATTACAGCATTCTTAATTGGCTCAGTGATGTGACAAAACGGGTAGCAGTAAGACGGAACTTCCACTCCCAGCCGATCTTGAATCCATTGCTTGGAGCCCTCAGCTTCGAGTCTCGGGTCGTTGTCTAAGTATGGATGTCTGTGGTGCACGCTGTGAGCCCCAATCTCGTGTCCTCGCTGAATCATACCCTTGAAGGACTGAATGTCCTTCTCACTCCAGTCGGTCTTACTCCAATCAGGATGTGAGTATCCGTCTGTGTGGATTGGGTCAGTGTTGGCGACCAAAAAAAACGTGGCGGGAAAGCCGTATCGGTCAAGGATAGGGACAGCCTGCTCGAACTGGCATCGCAGACCGTCGTCGAAGGTAAGCGAAACAAGCGCTCGTTCCATTAGCCGATCTTCTAAGTATAAGCAATAAAAGCAACTCTTTGTCGGCCTTTGGCGATTCACCCACCTGTCTGATTCTCTGATCTGATCCGATTCGTGTCGATCGACTATGCCCTAAAGTGCCTGCTGTGATTTAGTCTGGGTACCGTGGTGAATGAGGCTCCGCCGTTCACTCGCGACTGACCCCCCGTCACTGATCGCAAACAAGTCCACATACTTTTTTCTCCCGCGCGCGCTCGGACTAGGCTATCCTCCGAACGATTTATTTGAAAAGGAGCACCACGGGCCCCGATGAACGCGAAGCGATGGATTTTCTGGCCGAGTTTCCTGCTGATCGCGGCGGGGTGCGCCGGCGCGTCCTACTACATCCGCTCCTCGGCGGAAAAATCGAAGACGGCGCAGTTCGCGGCGATGCACGACGAGGCGCTGCGCCTCCAGCAGCAGATTGTCCGCTTCAACGAGAGCACGCTCCCCGCGAGGCTTCCTTTCATCGCGTTCCTGCAGACGATGGGCATCGATTCCTCGACAGCCGCGCGCGTGATCAATGCCGCGCAGCCCGTTTTCAATTTGCGCCATCTTCGCGCGGGCAATCAGCTTGCGGTCGGCCGCGGCCTCTGGGGCAATCTGCGCGAAGTGCGCTACACGATCGATCCCGAGCACGTGCTCTCGATCGCGCCTGCGGGCAATGATTTTCATTCGCAGATCGACGCGATTCCCTCGCGCTCCGATACCGTCGGCGTTGGCGGACAAATCGACGATTCGCTCTTCCAGGCCGTCACCGACGCGGGAGAAAAGCCCGAGCTGGCAATGCGCCTCGCCAACATCTTCGCGTTCGATCTCGACTTTTACACCGATCCGCGCCCCGGCGACACGTTCCGCGTGGTCGTCGAAAAGAAAACGCTCGCGAGCGGCGAAACGATTTCCTACGGCCGCATCCTCGCCGCGGAATACATGAACGGCGGCCGCGCCTATCGCGCCGTGCTCTTCAAGGACGGCTCCGGCGCCGAGGCCTACTACACGCCCGACGGCAAGTCGATGAAGAAGGCGTTTCTGCATTCGCCGCTGAAGTTCGCCGCGCCGATCACGTCGCATTTCAGCTATCACCGCTACCATCCGATCTTGAAGGAGTATCGCGCGCACCTCGGCATCGACTACGGCGCGCCCATCGGCACTCCGGTGCAGACCATCGGCGAAGGCAAAGTGATTTTTGCGGGGCCCAAGGGCGGCGACGGAAATCTCGTCAAGGTGCAGCATACGAACGGCTACACCACTTATTACATGCACCTCTCGAGGATTCTCGTCCGCAACGGCGCGCATGTGGCGCAGGGGCAGACCGTCGGCCTCGTCGGCATGACGGGCCTCGCGACTGGGCCGCATCTCGACTTCCGCATCGAGCGCCACGGCGAATTCTTGAACTTCGAAAAGCTGCCGCTGCCGACCGCCGATCCGATTTCAAAGCGCAACTGGGCCGCGTTCCCCGACGCGCGCGATCACGCGTTCGCGTTGATGCCGCCGCTGCCCGGAAAAAACGCGACCGTCGCGCAAAATCAGCCGCAGCAGCAAAACTCCTCTCAACCCTGAAAATCGCACTTTTCGATTTTCAGCCCTCAAAACTTGCAACTATTTGATTTTGCTGCGCTTAACAAATTCCGAGCTATGCAAAACGTGCAAAAAAGTGCAAGAAAGCGCGATTTAAGCCCGTTTAGCGTGCATTTTCGTGCATTTTTTTGACATCTAGCGCGAAAGCCTACTTGGCGGAGTTCGGAGCGGAACTCGGAGGAATCTGCTGCGGGATGAGCGTGCCGGATGAATTTGAGACGGCCGCCTTCGCGGCTGGCTTCGCGGATCTTGGCGACGGCTTATCGGGCCGCGGAAATTCGTAGATGCCCCAGGGATCGGCGGCGATGAGAAAGCGGTCCGGCTCGACGAGAATCGATGTGGGGCGGATCGTCGCGCCGTTGGGCAAAGTCAGATAAAAAACGTCCAGACGATTTCCGAGGGTGTCGATGCGCACGAGCGTGTCGCCGACCGCGGCCCATGCATCGAGCGTCTGCGGATCGACGCCGACCGCGGTCAGCACCGGCTTCTCGAGTTTGTGTTTTGAGGGATCATCGAGCGCGACTTTCAGCGTGGCGGTCGCGCGATAGGTTCCGTAACCGGGATGAAAACGACCGAAGTGATCTTCGCCACCGGCTCCGTCGCCGGGCGGGTGACCGCCGAAGCCACCGTATTCGGGACGCGCGCCGAATGCGCCGCCAAACCCTCCCAATTCGCCGCCGCCGAAACCGTGCGTACCTCCGAAATGAACCGCGCCGCCACCCATGCTGAACATTCCGGGCGAGAGCAGTGAGGAACTGTTTCCGTTTCCTGATCCAGAAAACAACAACGTTTCGGAGTTGTCGCCGGAGTTGTAGCTCACAGTGTTGCCGTTGATATCGGAGATATCGCCCGCGATGTCCGGATCCGACGAAGAATCGCCAGAAGCACTCGATGAATTTGTTCCCGAGTTTGCGTTATTGGATGAATTCGCGTCGTTCATCGCGTTCGCCGCAGCGGCGCCTCGCCCCCGGCCGCCTACTCCTCGTCCCATTGACGCTCTGACGGAGTGCAGATCCGTCCACGCGGTGACGCTATCGGGACCCGTGACGCCGGCCATGGTGTAGCCGATCTCGATGTCGCGGCCGTCGCGTCCGCCGAGCGCGCCAAAATCCGTGGCTGGCATGACGGATTCGTACGCGGAGTAGCCGAAGCGATCGAAGCGCTGCAGCGTGGGATCGGGAAGCGATGTGAATGCGAAATAGATGTTGCCTTTCGCGTCGCCGGTGATCCGTCCGCGATCCATCACGACCGGAACGGGAGGTTTGGGCTTCGTCTCGCTGTTGAGTTGAGCTTGAACGACCGGTTCACCGCCGGACAGGTCGGCAGGATCGCCGAACGAACGAATGGTGGCGCCGCTTTGGTCCATGATTTTCACGAGGCGCCTGGATTGAAGTTGCGTGACCGCGAACTGCCCTCCCGAGAGAGCGACGACGGATGTGGGCGCGGTAACTGGAATGGTGGCGAGGAGTGCGCCATCAGATTTGAAAATTTTTACAGCGTTCGCGCCGCGATCCGCGACGAAAAGACGTTCCTGCGGATCGATGTCGATCGAAACAGCGTAACGGATCGTCGCTCCGTGCGAATTGGCATTGGGAACTTGGCCTAGGAGCTTGCCGGTTGCGCTGTAGATCAGAATCTCGGTCGCCGGCTCGGCGAGGATGTAGTAGTGGCCGGCGGCGTCGCTCTTGATCGCTTGCACCCCCGGACCGATGGCCGGAAACATGCGATCCTGCGCGCGAAGAATGTTGTGCAAGCCCTGTGCCGAAGCGCGGGACGCGACCGCAAACTGGCACACGACCGCGATGACTATTCCGCAGAGAAGGCACCCCGTACGGGCAAACATGGCCCTGCCTCACCCCAGAGAATAAGAAGATTCCGTTCTTATTTCCGCCGAGCGGGCCCAAAAGTTCCCGTTCGGACGCGGGACGGGCGAACAAGCGTCAGAGAATATTTCAGCTGGAGCAAGCCCGACGAGGACAGGGATGCAAGTCCGAGCGGCAGGGTTTGCCGAGCCGATGCATGGCAACAGGTGCTGCGAGCGCTTGCGATGGACCGTCGCAAACCCGACACAGGCGCGGCAAATTGGGAGTCACCAAAATTGCACGGTGCTATCATTTTCTGGGGTCCCTCAAAACGCGCGGACTCCTGTCGTAAAAGTCAGTTGTAGAAGTGTTTCCGGCTCAACAGGCGGCCACGGGGAAATGCCGCACCCACGCGAGCAGGGCCCTGTCGCGCGCAAGCGCGAGCAATCCCGCCGGAGGACCGAGTGAGTAAGTCGTCAGCAGCGAAAGACGGCGCGGACAAGCGGCGCAGTACGCGCATGACGCTCGCGGTGCCGATCAAAGTGAAAGGCATCGACGCGCTGCACGAGCCGTTCGCCGAAAGCACGCGCACGGTGATGGTCAGCTGCCACGGCTGCCGGTACGTATCCCGGCACTATGTAACGAGGGGCAGCGAGATTACCCTCGAAATTCCGCGCGGAAATCCCAATCGACCGCCGCGCGAAGTGACCGCAAAAGTGATCTGGGTACAGCGGCCTAGCCATGCGCGAGAGATGCTGTACATCGGCTTGAATCTGGATGTGCCCGGCAACGTGTGGGACATTCCGATGCCGCCCGATGATTGGTTTCCACCGCCCGGCGAGCCGGTGTTCGTGCTGGAAGAACCACCGCCACAGCCTACTCCCCCTGCACCGCCTCCTCCCGCTCCGGTGACGCTGACGGCGTCCTGGGACGCGAGCGAGATTCTCGTGATGGCCGGACGTGCCGAAGGGCGCGAAGCCGAGGTAACCGCCGCGCTGCAAATGGCCAAGAGTGATGCGGCGATTCCCGTGCGGGAGGAGCCCGCGAGAGCGGAGATCGAAACGGTAGTCAAGAAGCCCACGAGGCCGCTCCACGAAACGATGGAAGAGGCGCTAAAGGCGTCGATGGAACGGATGTCGGAAGCGGCCGTGCAGAGGATTGTTGAGCGCGCGTCGAAGCATATGGCGGAGATCGTCGAAGAGGCGCGACGCGGGTATGAAGCGGCGACCGCGCAGTTGGATCAAAAGATTGCCAAAGCCGTGCGCGAAGCGCTGAACAACGGAAACGGCAACCTCCACGGACGAGGAAAGCGAAAGCGGTAGTTCGATCCACAGGCCATTCGGCCGCGTTGTAGCCCACCGCAGAAATTCGAGACGAGAACTACTTCCGGTAGATGACGCCGGATTTCATCACAAAGACGACGTGCTTGAGCGCGGAGACATCCTGCAAGGGGTCCCCCGGAACGGCAATGACATCGGCGAAGTAGCCGGACTTGAGCGCGCCAATTTGACCTTCCCATCCCAAAAGCTTCGCACCATTTAGAAGATCCGCCTGAAGCACCGCGAGCGGAGTCATGCCGTACTTCACCATCAATTCGAATTCGCGAGTTTGAGTGCCGTGCGGGAACGGGCCAACGTCGGAACCGACGGCCATCGGAACGCCCGCGGCAACTTGCTTCGGAAATTCCCGAACTTTCAAGTCGAATAGCTGGCGATCGAGCGCGGCTGATTCCGGCTTTTCGGAATGTTCCGCGAAATATTCGAAGATCGTGAGAGTCGGAACGGCGAAAATGTGTTTCTCGCGCATGATGCGAATTGTTTCGTCGTCGAGATGATTGGCGTGATCGATAGAGGCGACGCCAGCCTGCGCGGCGAAGAGCGCGCCGGGTTCGCCCGTGGCGTGGACGGCGACGCGTCCGCCGACGCGAGCAGTTTCCTGCACGGCTGCGGCGAGTTGCGCTTCGGAGTATTGGTAGGGCGTTGAAGCTTTGCCATTGCTCACCGTGTCGGCGCCGGTCTCATAGATTTTGGTGAAGTCCGCGCCTTCCTTGTATTGCTCGCGCATCACGGCGATGAGTTCTTCGGAGGTGTTGGCGTAGTCGGCGTTGGGCAGGACGTGCTGCGCGGGATTGTAGCCGACGGCGTCCTCGTGTCCGCCGAGGATATTGATCGCATTGCCGCTGATGCGCAGGCGCGGGCCGGGAATTTTGCCGGAGTTAATCGCGTCGCGGACGGCGGTGTCGGCGGAACCGGCGCCTTCTGTGCCCATATCGCGCTCGGCAGTGAAGCCGGCCAAGAGATCGTCGCGCGCGGCGAGGGTCGCCATGATGGTGCGTTGCGGGACGGATTCCTCGACGGTTTGAAGATCCTCAGCACCCGGATGAAGGAAAAGATGGACGTGGGCGTCGATGAGGCCGGGAAGAAGCGTCGTGTCGCCGAGGTCGATAGTTTCAGCGCCAGAGGGATGGGAGACGAATTGGCCGGCGGCGGAGATACGGTCGCCTTCGACGAGAATTTCGCCGGGAGTGAGGATTTTTCCGGATTCGATGTCGAGGAGGCGCGCGGCGTGGAGGACGATCGGGTGCGAGAGTTGCATTTGGGACTGTGCGGAGGCGACGGCGACAAGAGCGAGGAAGAAAGAGAGAGAGGCAAGGCGGCGCGAGCGGATCATTGCGGGGCGATGATAGCACTTCTGCGAACCGAGTCACATTTCGCGGCACCTCGCCGGGGCTAAAGCCCCGCGAACGAACCGACGAGAATTCCCAGGACTAAAGTCCTGCGCTTCCACCCGAAGAGGGATTCTTCGACTGCGCGTCCCGACGCGGCAACCGCCGCGAACAAATGCGTCGGGACGCTCCGCTCAGAATGACGGCGAGTCTTGAAGCCGTGCTACCAAGTCGGGTTGCCGCAGGTGAAGTTGGCGGCGTCGGTGGTGTTGCCGCTGCCTTTGTAGATCGCAGCCTGCGGATAGGGGCAGAGCGGGCGCGTGTTGTCGATCGCGTTGCTGGTCGAGTGCGTCGCGATAATTTTGTCAGGCGCGATGCCGTTCTCGCGCCATTGTTCGAGCGATGTGACCGCGTCGAAAACATTCGGTCCGGCGCCGCCCTGGCAGTGCGTCATGCCCGGAGCCATGAAGAGGCGGAGGAACTGCTGCGTTTTTTCCTGGCCGCCCATCGCCGCGACGACGCTCTCGTAATAATTGATGCTGTTTTCCGGCTGAATCGCCTGATCGGCCCAGCCATGGTAAATGATCAATTTTCCGCCGTGCTGCTGGAAGGCTTTCAGGTTCGGGTCGATCGCGTTGACGATCGAGCCGAGCTTCTGGTCGGCAGTGCGGGTGTCGCGGTCGGCGTCGAAGGTGGTGAAGTCCCAGTTCGGATTGTCGAAGGCCATGAAGCGGAAGAATCCGACGCCGATCGTGTTGTTTACGGGCGCGGAGAAGGGCGAATCCCACAGAAGTTCGCTGCCGGGCTCGTAGCCCGGGAAAATTTGTTTGCCGTCGTTGTACTTCGCGCCGGCGTAGATTTGCTGAGCCGTCTTGACCTGCGCGGCGGTGAGGCAGTTCGGTCCATCGGCGCCCGCGCACTGAATTACCTTCGGATCGAAATGGCAGCGGCGCGGATCGGCAATCACGCCATCGAGGACGCCGTCTTTCGCGTCACACGAATCGAGTAGGGCCTTGTGCAGCACGGGCATCTTGGAGCCCGGAATATATTCGGGGCCATTCGGACCATCCTTTAGACGAACCCAACTGGTGTAGACGCCGCCGGCTTGCAGGTGCGTGATGTAATTCGCGGGGGCGCCGGCAACGATGCCGTCGTAATCGGTGGGATAGCGCTGCGCTTCGGTGAGACCCTGCTTGCCGCCGGTCGAGCAGCCGTTCCAATACGAAAGCTTCGCGGCCTTGCCGTAGAACGCCTGGACGATGATCTTCGAGTCGACGGTCATCTCGTGGACCGCACGGTAGGACCAGTCGACGAGCTGTTCGGGATGGCCCAGAGCCCAGCTTTCGTCGACGCCGGTGTGGCCTGTGTCGGTGCTGGCGGTGGCGTAGCCGCGATTGAGTTGCCCGGCCAGCGCGGTGTAGCTGATCTGACCGATAAAGCCGCCGTTGCCGACAGATTCGAATTTTCCGTTCCAGCGCGCCGCAACAGGAAGCCAAACTTCAAAACTGATGTGCGAGTCGCTCGTCGGCGTGGAAACGGCGGCGACGCGGCAGAACGGAACCGAGATTGAGAGGTTACTTGCAGGGCCGATCGGGCCGGCAGGAATCGGTATGACGAGATCGGGAGGAGGATTGATCGAAGTGGCCGAAGTGATCGTCGCGTTTGGAATTTTGAGAGCGGTGAGGCTTTCGCAGGATTGCTGGGCCAGCGCACGCGAAGGAGCGAGCGCGAATGCGGCGAGAAGAATTGCAAGTGAAATGGAAATCGGTCGATTGCTCATGCGAGCGCCTCCCGCAGATGCGAAGTGATGATGCGAGTGACGTATACAACGCGCGCGCGGGTGCGCGCAAGAGCGTTTCGGTGGCAAGGAATAGAGCTACTGAGAGCTGCCGGAAGCGGATGCAAACTGCGCGCGGCGGTTGGAATCGGCGTCGGGCGCGGTCTGAGCGAAATAGTTGCGCGCGTAGAGGCCGCGATAGATGCGTCCGGCGATTTGCGAAGCGTACGGACCGCTGATCATGCGGCTACCGCCGTGGAGCAGCACGACGATCACGATTCGCGGATGGGCCTGGTCGGCGTAGGAGACGAACCACCCAAGGCGGCCGCCCATCGTTTCGTCGTTGCAGGTGCCGGTCTTGCCGAGATCCTGCTCGCCATCGGGATCGTAGCTGCGACGCGCGGTGCCGTACATGACTGCGGCGAGCATGCCGTCGCGGAGATCGGGAAGCAGCGGGGCAATATCAAATTGCGAGCGCACGCGCGGAACGAAACTCTGGCGATCTTCGTCAGTGCGCGGATATTGCAAGTAATACTGCGTGCCGCCGTTGGCGAGCGTCGCTTCGAGAGAAGCGAGCTGGAACGGCGTGATGCGAATGCCTTCGCCGAAGCTCGACATGCGCGCCACCCCGCCGTACGCAGGCGGCGAAGGCGGCAAGAACCCGGGCTGCTCTTCAGGAATATTGAAACCGACGCGCTGGCCGAGGCCGAGCTGCTGTTCGTAGTCGATGACGCGCTGAAAGCCGAGCTGCGTGCCGACCTGTTCGAAGAATTTGTTGTTGGAATGCGCCATGGCTTCCGTGAGATCCATGTAGCGGCGCTTGGCGACGCGAATCATCGTGTCGCGCGTGATCACGCCTTCTTGCAGGCCCGCGATCGCGACGAACGGCTTGATGGTCGAGCACGGCTCGAAGCCGGAAGAAAACGCCATCTTCTGATTGACGACGGCGAGAATGCGACCGTTGGACGGATCGACTGCAACGACTGAGCCCTTTTGATGGCCGAGAGCTTCGACGGCGATTTCGCGAACTACGGGATCGTCGTCGGTGGTGATGTCGTCTTTCGTTGGATCGACCGCCACAGCGGGACGGGCGCGGTGCCGGTGGGCCGGAGGCGCTCCGAAGGCGATTCCGATACCGCCTACGAGCACCAGGCACAAAATCGAGACTGCTTCCTTGAGAGCTGGGCCGGTTTTCATTTTCGTTTCTTTGCTGCGGACTATTCCTCGGATGAACGCCCCATATTAGTCTAGAAATTTCGGTTTGCGTTCGCAACCAATTTTCGAAATTCATTGTCCATCGTGCAATCGGGCGACACAACTGGACTGGCGTACAGAGGCGAGAACTGTACAGAAGTCGAAGGCGCGGCAAACTAGGAATCAGCAGGAGCCAGGGGTATGATGTGGGCCGAAAATTAGCAAATTCGGAGGCGAAATACATGATGACTTCAA
>Ga0187780_10000416_pt1 | contig 32256 bp, 26 predicted proteins | sample 1015_Q2_SP10_20__FD_132429 | JGI IMG/M metagenome (GOLD analysis project Ga0187780, IMG submission 132429) | Tropical peat soil microbial communities from peatlands in Department of Meta, Colombia - 1015_Q2_SP10_20_MG | ecosystem: Environmental > Terrestrial > Soil > Wetlands > Peat | place...
CGTCATCGGGATCATGACGGTGATCGCAGTAAGTTCGGTGATCAACGGCCTGAACGAAAACGTGCTGGGAGGAATTCGAGAGCTGGGGTCGGACACGATCATCTGCTACCGATTCCCGTGGGCGTCGTTGTCGCGGCCGCCGAGCGAGTGGTTCACGCGCAAGGAATTAGAAGCGGAATGGGCCGACGACATGGCACGTCTGCCCCATGTGTTAGGCGCTACGCCTTCGCTGCGGATTTTTCAGCCCCAATTTGGGTCGGGGACATCGGACGTGCGGCGCGGAACGTTTCGCGCCAAGAACGTGATCCTGCAGGGGAATTCGCCGTCCTTGTCGAAGATTTTCGACATCAAGCTTGAGTATGGAAGAGAATTTAACGACACCGATTCGGAACATCGGGCACCCGTCGTGCTCCTCGGCTTTGACACCGTGAAGACGTTGTTCCCCGAGGGAGCCTCGGAGGCCATAGGAAAAGAAGTTACGATCGACGGGCAATTATTTACGGTGATCGCGTCACTGCAGAAGCGCCGACAGGGCCTATCGGGAAGCTCGAACCCGGAAGACAACATCGCTATCATGCCGGTGACGACGCTGCGGAAACTTTACCCCAACAAGAAAGACTACGTCATTTTCGCCAAGGCCAAGGATCCGAAGGTGGTGGGCGAAGCTGTCGAGGAAATCCGGGACATGCTGCGGCGCAAGCGTCGCTTGAGCAACGACAAGCCGGACGATTTCGCGTTGTTCACCTCCGACTACTTTTTGGATTTGTGGAACAAGATCAGCTACCTAATTTTCGTGCTGATGTTCGCGGTGGCCTCGGTGGGATTGCTTGTGGGCGGGATTGGCGTGATGAACATCATGCTCGTGTCGGTGACGGAACGAACGCGGGAGATTGGTGTGCGCAAGGCGATCGGGGCAAAGAGGGGAAACATCCTGCTGCAATTCCTGACTGAAGCGGTCACACTTAGCGCGGTGGGCGGCGTGATTGGCGTGGTTTTCGGCGCGGGCATTTCGCTGCTGCTGCAGTATGGGGTGCACTTCCCTTCAAGCCTGAGCATGTTCTGGGTTGTGACCGCACTAGTGATGTGCGCGATGATTGGCATAGTGTTTGGGGTGTATCCGGCGTGGAAAGCGGCGCGGTTGGATCCGGTGGAAGCGCTGCGGTACGAATGAATGAGTCAACGGGCGGCGCGGATGGCCGGGGCAGCCGCCAACTTCTTCAACGATTCTGCGTAAGGCGCCGTGGCGACGCCGCGCTCGGTGAAAATGGCGCAGATGTAGCGGTTTGGCGTGACGTCAAAGGCTGGATGCGCGGCGTGGACGTCCGGGGCGATTCGCACTCCCTGAATGTGGGTGACTTCTTCGGCAGTGCGTTCCTCAATCGGGATGTGGTCCCCATCGGGAATCGAAAGGTCAAAAGTGGAGATGGGCGCCGCGATATAGAAAGGTACGTTGTTCTCTTTTGCGAGGACGGCGATCTGGTACGTGCCGATTTTGTTGGCCGCGTCACCGTTGGCAGCGATGCGGTCCGCGCCAGTGACGACGGCACCTACTTTGCCCGTCTTCAGAAAGTGGCCGACCATGTTGTCGGTAATGAGAGTCAAGGGAATGCCGCCGCGGTGGAGTTCCCAGGCGGTTAGACGCGCGCCCTGAAGATAGGGGCGCGTTTCAGGAACGAGCACATGCAGTTTGTGGCCCTGCTGGAAGGCAACGCGAATGACCCCGAGCGCCGTGCCAATGCCCGCGGTCGCGAGCGCGCCGGCGTTGCACTGCGTCATGACCCGGCCTTCTTTGGGCATGAATTCCGCGCCGAAGCGCCCAATGGCCTCATCGGTCGCCAGCTTTTCAAGGTGGATTTCTCTAGCTTCGGCGATCATCGCTTCTCGAATGGCGGCCAAGTCCACGCCGGATTGCAGCAACTCCCGGAAGCGGCTCTTCATTCGTTCGAGAGCCCAGAAGAGGTCAACAGCGGTGGGGCGCGTTTTAGCTAGGGTGTCGCAGATCTCTGTGAATTCTGTCTTGAGCGCTTCCATGCTCCTGGCGGAGGATTTCTGTAGACCCAACGCGACACCCATGGCCGCCGCCACACCAATTGCGGGGGCGCCTCGAATGACCATTTCGCGGATTGCTTTGGCGACTCCACGATAATCCGTGTAGGTGTGAGAGATTTCCTCGGCGGGGAGGCGGCGCTGATCCAGCATGACCACGCCGGCATCAGTCCAGGCGATGGGTTGAGCTACGTACATGGCGACTCCGATGAAACGAGCGTGGAAGGATTTGAGCCTAGAGAGGGATTCCTCGGCTGCGCCGCCCGGCGCCCCAAAAAACGGGGCGGAAGAAAGAACCGGGCCCCTCCGCTCGGAATGACACACAAGTACGAGCGGCGATGATCCAGGATGATCACGCCGAGGTCGGTCCATGCGATGGGCTCGGCGACGTACATTTTACGGGTTCCCCCTATCTCCTTAAAGAGCGGACCGCCTTAGAAGGCGTTCACTGCTACACCTATTCTAGCGAAGGAGGCTTAAGGAGACGAAGCGTCAATGATTTGGCGGGAGCTTGGTGAAGCCATGAGTCCCGAGAATCGCAAAGAAGGAAATCAAGGAGTTGTAACCGAGATGCATGAGGTAGCTCGCGAGAACACTCCCGGTCCGCGCGCGAACAAGGGTAAAGATGACGCCGACAAGTGTGAGCATCATCACCAGCCCGGCGGTCCACCCGAGCTGTTCGCCGTGCATCAACCCGAAGCAGGCGCCGGTCAACGCGATGCTGCCAGCAACACCGACACGTAGTGCCGCACCTTGTTCGAAACCAAAGAAGTGCAAAACCGAGCAGATCAGGCGGACGAAGAAGGGGTAGAGATAGCCGCGAAAAAGAGTTTCCTCGACGAGAGGCGCAACAAGTACAGCCATGGCCATAAAGAGCAAGGCAGTCTGGCGGTATTTGAAGAGTTCCTCCATGGGAATGTTGTCCCGGGTCTTGATCTGCGAAGAGATGATGGCGACGAACAGAGATAAGCCACAGCCGGCGATGAAGTAGATGAGGGGATTTCTTGGCATTTCTCCCGCATGAGGCCGAATTTTGCGCCAGCCAAGGCACTCCCAGAAGGAATGGCCGCGCAAAACGGAGAGAGTGACGTAGAGAAAGAAAAAGAGGGCGGCGTACCAGAGCATCATGCTGCCGATGGTGAATTTCGGGTTTGAAAGGAGATACTTTTCAAACTCTTTGGCGGCCATGTGGCGGTGAGGAGCGAGGTACACCATGAGCACGCCCTGGATCGTGATGAGACTGATGATTCCAAATAAGACGAAAACCAAAAAGTGGGGCAGGGACCACGAGACCTGAAGGTCCTCGGGAATGGGCGTGGGAGCAGCGGCGGGAGGAACGACTGATTGCCAAGGGTGGTCGGGCGTAATTCCAGTCGGCGGCAGGGGTGTGGCGCCGATTTCCTGCTGCGGCGCTTTGTCTTCGGAATTCGGGTTCGGCTCTTGGGGTGGCACGCGAAACTCATCCAGGGGATTCATCGGTTTGCGCGCCTTCCAGGAGAGGGCCAGCCCGTCACGAGCGCGGCGGCGAGAAGAGGAAGCATCAGCTCGTGGTGGCCGGTGATGGCAAAACCTCTGGACTGTTCGTCGTGCTTGCGGTTGGATGCGGCCGTTGGCCGCCTGACGACATTCATGACCGGGCGATAATGCTGAATGAAATCGAAATTCGCGGTGGTGATCGAACGCAGTGGCACGCCGAGATTGCGAACGACGGAGACCGCCTTCAAAAATACTTCGGGCAGGAGCACCGCGGAGCCCCAATTCAGATAAACGCCGCCCGCGTCCATCCGCTGGACAAGAGCGCAGAACAGGCGGAAATCGAGGTGCGAGGCAGCGCCAAGAGCGGAGCCATCCGCGGCAGGGTGCATATGGGGAATGTCCGTCCCAATCGCGAGGTGGACAGTCACCGGAATGCGCCGTTTGTAAGCGGCAATCAGAAGGCTCATCTCTGGACAACGAGGCTCGACGATGCCGCTGCTCAGATATTGGCCGGCGGCTTCGCCATATCCGAGGCGAATGCGTTGAGCGAGCTTGGCAATTTCGTTAATGCCCCATCCAGTTTCCTGGGCCATGCCAAATTCGCCCTTGCCGAGGGCCGCTTCGACATCTTCGGAGGTATTCCCGGCCATGGCGATTTCGAAATCGTGAATGAGCGCCGCACCATTCATGGCAATTCCCGAAACGAAGCCTTTTCCCATCAGGTCAATGAGCACGGGCGCGAGTCCGACTTTGATAACGTGGCCACCGATGCCCCAGAGAATCGCTCTTTTCTGCTTGCGGGCGGCGCGGATTGCAGAAGCGAGTTCGCGCAAGTCCTGAGCTGCCAGGATATTGGGGAGAGAATCGAGAAATTTGGTAACGGAGCCAGCGCGAGGTGGCCTGGCGAAATCCCGAACGGTGACCTTGCTCTTGCGTGCAGACAGGGGGTAGGTGTGAACGCCGCCCAGCGTTACAGGATGGATGGGATAAATGCTCATGCAGGTGTCATTACTTTACGCAGGAAGAGAGCGAGGGCGCAAGGGCGGGGAAACACGGCGCACCACGAGTCAGTTCGGCTTTCGATCGCCATTGTAGTGGCCGTTGGATGAGCCATTGAAGTGGAGAACACGCGACAACGCTTGGCCGGTATAGGATTTCTTGCTTCGCGCCACTTGCTCCGGCGTGCCTTGCGCGACGACCCGGCCGCCACCCTGGCCGCCTTCGGGACCCAGGTCAATGATCTAATCAGCTTGTTTGATGACGTCCAGGTTGTGCTCGATGATCAGCACGGTGTTGCCAAGATCGACGAGGCGCTGGAGGACGTCGAGGAGCTTGCGCACGTCGTCGAAGTGCAAGCCGGTAGTGGGCTCATCGAGGATGTAGACCGTGCGCCCGGTCTGGCGTTTGGAAAGCTCACGCGCCAGCTTGATGCGCTGTGCTTCACCTCCGGATAGCGTGGTGGCGGATTGGCCGAGCTGGACGTAGCCGAGACCGACTTCGGCGATGGTCGAGAGTTTTTGCTGGATGTGGGGGATATTTTCGAGGAGTTTCAAGGCATCGCCAGCGGGGAGGTTCAAAACGTCGTTGATGCTGTGCCCTTTGTAACGTACAGCGAGGGTTTCGCCATTGTAGCGGCGTCCACGGCAAACTTCGCAGGTCACGTACACGTCCGGCAGGAAATTCATTTCAATGCGGCGCAGGCCTTCGCCCTGGCAGGCTTCGCAACGGCCGCCTTTGACATTGAAGCTGAAGCGTCCGGGGCGGTAGCCGCGTTCGCGCGATTCGGGAAGCATGGCAAATAGTTCGCGGATAGGCGCGAAGACACCGGTGTATGTGGCGGGATTGGAGCGGGGAGTGCGGCCGATGGGAGCCTGGTCAATTTCGATGACTTTGTCGATGTGCTCGATGCCAAGGAGCATCTTATGCGGGCCGGGTGGCTCCATGGAACGGTAGAGTTTTTGCGCGAGCGCGCGGTAGAGAATGTCGTTGACCAATGTGGATTTCCCAGAGCCAGACACGCCGGTAACGACGGTGAACAGGCCCAGGGGAAGGGAAACGTCCACGTCTTTCAGATTGTTAGCATGGGCGCCGAGAATCTGGATGGCTTTGCCATTGGGGCTGCGGCGCCGCACGGGAACGGGAATTTCGCTGACGCCGGAAAGGTAGCGCCCGGTGAGAGATTGAGGCGCGGCCGCGATCTCGGCTGGTTTGCCCGTGGCAACAAGATGCCCACCGGCGTTTCCTGCACCGGGCCCGAGGTCAACGACATAATCCGCGCGGCGAATGGTTTCCTCATCGTGCTCGACGACGAGGACGGTATTGCCGAGATTGCGCAATTGTTCGAGGGAGTGGAGCAGGCGGTCGTTGTCCCGCGCATGCAAGCCGATGGAAGGTTCATCGAGAACGTAGAGCACGCCACGCAGGCGCGACCCAATTTGCGTGGCCAAGCGGATGCGCTGCGCTTCGCCGCCGGAGAGTGTGGCAGCGGAGCGGTCTAGGCTCAAATAGCCCAAGCCGACGGCAAGAAGGAAATCCACACGTTCGCCGATTTCCGCAAGCGGGCGCGAAGCGACTTCTTTCTGGCGGGGCGTGAGCAAGGAGAGAATCCTGTCCACCGCGGGACGAGCGTCGCTGAGAGAGAGCGCGGTGAAATCCGCGATGGAGCATCCCGCGAGCTTCACGGCAAGCGACTCTGGGCGCAAACGCCGGCCAAGGCAGGCGTTGCAGAGCGTGGCGGACATGTACTGCGTCATCCACTCGCGATAGGAATCGGAGTTGGACTCCTCGAAGTTGCGCTCGAGGAATTTCAGGATGCCTTGAAAGCGGAAGCCTTTGTCGCCGCTCGAAGACTTGACGGCCGATTCCGGCCCGATCTTTCTTCCGCCTGAAGGAGGATGGCCATAGAGCAGGAGATTCTGCACCCGCGCGGGATACTTTTCGAAGGGCGTATCGAGGTGAAAGCCATGTGCGTAGGCCGCGAGTTCCAGTGTGCGCTTCAGAATGGCAGAGCCGGAGCCCGGGCCGAGCCCGCCATCAAAGAGCGGCCGGGTCCAGTCGGTGACCACTTTGGCAGGATCGAAATCGTACTTCGAGCCGAGACCGTGACAGGCGGGGCAGGCACCATAAGGCGAATTGAAGCTGAACGAGCGCGGCTCGAGTTGCGGGACAGATAGGCCGCAATCCGGACACGCGAGCTTCTCGGAGAAGACATGCTCCTTGCCACCCACAACCGCCACGGTGACCAAGCCTTGCGTGAGTTTTAGCGCTGTGGCGATGGATTGCTCGAGGCGAGAGGCGATGCCCTGCTTGACCAGAAGGCGGTCAACAACGACTTCGATGGTGTGGTTCTTGCGTTTGTCCAGTACCGGGGTTTCATCGAGGGGAAGAAGTTCGCCGTTAATGCGCACGCGCACGAAGCCGTCCTGCGCGAGCTTCTCGAGTTCCTTGCGGTAAGCGCCTTTTCGCCCGCGGACGATGGGCGCGAGGATCATGATGCGGTCGTCAGGCCTGCAGAGCTCGCCCTGGAGAATCGCCTGGACGATCTGCTCACTGGACTGTCGCGTGATGGGTTTGCCGCAATTGGGGCAATGAGGAATGCCGACAGAGCTATAGACGACCCGGAGATAGTCGTAGATTTCGGTGATGGTGCCAACGGTGGAGCGAGGGGAGCGGGTCGTGGTTTTCTGCTCGATGGCGATGGAAGGTGAGAGGCCCTCGATCACGTCCACTTCCGGACGTTCCATCTGATCCAGAAACTGGCGCGCGTAAGCCGAAAGGGATTCGACGTATCTTCGCTGCCCTTCGGCGTAAATCGTATCGAACGCGAGAGAGGATTTGCCGGAACCGGAGAGACCGGTGATGACGGTGAGCGTGTTTCGAGGGATTTCCAGGCTGATATTCTTCAAGTTGTGCTGCCGCGCTCCCCGCACGACCAGTTTCGTAAGTCCCATAGGCGAAAAGCGCTCCCTCCCGGGAGTCTCGGCGCTCAACAAAAACATTGAGCCCAAGATATCATTTTACACTAACAGCGGCAGTGAGAACCTGCCAAAGAAGGGCTGCAACTCCTTCATTGTGAAATGGTTAACTTTGGGCGAGGCAGCGGCGCACGGGCGCTACTGAAAAGATGGACTTTGAAGAGATTCCGCGTCGCGTCGTTTGCCATAACGGAAGGCCAGCCAAACACCTAGGGTCATAAAGGCCGAGGGGGGAACCAAAAGGACTACGACAGCTTTGCTTATGGCCCTTTGACCATTCTTGCTGGTCGCAGCAGCTGCGCTGGAACACATGGCGCAGCCTTGACCGAATGCGGGGACGGCCCACAGAGCCAACAACGCGGCAGCGAGGATCGTGCGAATTCTCATTTCACTCCCAGCGACAGGATGCGAAGAGCATCGGGAAAGAAAATCATCATCAGGGCTAGACAGAATGCCAAAGAACACATGGTGAGCCATCGCATTCGCGAAATTTCAAATTTCATGTGCATGAAGTAACCGATGATGAGCGTGGCCTTCACGATGGATAGGCCCATGAGAATAGTAAGCATGCGGACGGGCAGCATATTCTGATACGCCAAGTACACTTCGATGGCCGTCATGACCAGAAGCGCCCCCCAGACCCAGAAGAATTGCGGTCTGGTGTGATGACGATGTTCTTCCCGAACGCGTTCGGCGATGGCGATTTGAGTCGAATCCATGTTTCGCAAGCTCCTAGAGAATCCTGGCCGACATCAGATAAACCAGAGGAAAGATGAACATCCAAACCAGATCAACGAAGTGCCAATAGAGTCCGGCGACCTCCACATCAGAGGAGTCGTAAACTTTGGGCTTCAGCCAAAGAATGACGGAGCAGACGATGGCGGCGACCAACAGAACGTGCGCGCCATAGTGGAACGGGCTATAAGAGGGTGTCAACAACCAGGCGGCGAGCCACAGAGCAAATAAAATGGGGATGAATTTGCGCCGCAGGGCGACGACGCCCAGATAGACCACGCCGAGGGTGACGTGGAGCATGTGCATGCCGGTCAGCCCGAAAAATGTGGCGCCAAATTGAGGAACGGTCTTGGTGACCTCGGCAAACTCGCCGGTCGCAGTTGGGCCGGGAATCTTGGGGAAAAGCGGGAGAGTCAGGCCCTCCTCGATGAGCTTGTGCCACTCGCGACCATGGAGGACCACGAAAGCGATGCCGCAAAGCATGGTGGCGAGGAGCCAGAGCCGTTGCATGTTGGCGTCTTTGTCGGCCGAAGCGCGCACGGCCAAAACCATGGTGAGAGAACTGGTCAGGAGGAAGGCGGTCATGACCGTGGCATTCGCAATGCTCGCGGAATGAAAGGGCGTGGGCCAATTGGGCGTTGAGATGCGCCCGTAACTGTAGGCGTAGAGCAGCGCGCCGAAGGTCAGCGAGTCAGACAAGAGAAACAACCACATGCCGATCTTCTTGGAGTAGGTGCCAAAGAGCGACGGTTCGTAAACCGACGGCATGTCGTGCATTGCAGACTCAGCCATGCGTTCGGCCTCCTTGGGAGAAGTGCGCGAAATGAGCCGGGTATTGCATTAGCGGGCAAACTCCAGCAAGCACAAAATGTAAACCCACAGCACGGTCATGAAATGCCAGTACCAGGCGGTGATATCAACAACAATCGAACGCCGGATGGCGGAGAAGCGCAAAAACGAGGCAAGACAGGCGACAAAGAGAACCAGGATGCCCCCGAAGAGGTGAACTGCATGCGCGCCGGTCAAAAGGTAAACAAACGAACTGCTGGGGGCGGTGGTGACGTAGAAGCCGCTGGCAGCGAGCTGCCGCCAGGCAAGCCATTGTCCATACAGGAAGCCAAGGCCGAGAATCAAAGTAATCGGGAGCCAGGGGAAGTCGCCCGCCGTAATGCGCGCGGCGCTGGTAGCCGCGGGTGGATTGACGACAATCTCGCTTTTGGCACGGCGCCGCGCAAATTCCATGAAAATGCTGCTCAAAAGCAAAATACTCGTGTTGAAGAAAAGCAAGACGGGGAGCCGGACGGGAATCCAATCGCTGACCAGTTTGTTCGTGGCGGGATCCAGAGTCGGTAAGCCCTGCCGGACGAGGTACGCACTGGTGAATGAAATGAAAAGCATGAAGATGGGAGTGAGAGCCACGAGCAAACCGAGGCGCGCGCGGCGGAGACGCGTTGCGTAATCAGGCGCACCCGAATTGGGGCGGCCGTTGTCGCCATAGGTTCGGGGCGGAAGAATGCCGCCATGCCCCGAGGAAATCCCCGGCGCGTCAACAGTGGTAGTTGAACCAAAGCTGGCCATAGCTGCCTAATGTGCTGCCACAGACTCAGGATCGGTCTGCATGACGAAGTCGCGAGCCGCCCCGGGTACGTTGTACTCATAAGGGCCGTTGTGCACCACCGGGGTGCGTCCGCCGAAATTGTCGTGCGGAGGAGGCGTGGCCGTCGTCCATTCGAGCGTAGTGGCTTCCCAGGGATTGTCAGCTGCCTTTGCGCCGTACTTCATGCTCCAGAAGAGGTTGAAGATGAAGATGAGCTGCGCGGCGATGGTGATGAAGGCCGCGTAGGTGATGAATTTTTGGAGCGGCAGCAAGCCGTGGAGATATGCGACTTCGGTGAGTTGTGAATAGCGCCGCGGGTGACCGGCCATGCCGAGGTAGTGCATGGGCATGAAGATGGCGTAGGTGCCGACAAGACTGAACCAGAAATGCCAGCGCGCCATGCTCTCGTTCATCATGCGGCCGAACATTTTGGGGAACCAATAATAGGTGGCCGCAAAAATGCCGAAGATCGACGCTACGCCCATGATCAAGTGGAAGTGCGCAGGAACGAAATAGGTATCGTGGAGCTGGATGTCGAGCACGGGCTGTGCGAGGAACGGGCCGCTGATGCCGCCGGAGACGAAGAGAGAAACAAATCCGATGGCAAACAGCATCGGCGAATGGAAGCGAATCTTGCCATGCATGAGCGTGCCTAGCCAGTTGAAAGTCTTGATGGCGGAAGGAACGCCGATGGCCATGGTCATCAACGAAAATGCGAAAGCGGTGTAAGGGCTCATGCCGCTCATGAACATGTGATGGCCCCAGACCATGAATCCAAAAAAGCCGATCGAGAGCATCGCGTAGACCATCGCCTTGTAACCGAAGATGGGCTTGCGGGAGAAGACGGAGAGCAACTGGGAAGCAAGTCCCATGGCCGGCAGAATGGCGATGTAAACTTCAGGATGGCCAAAAAACCAGAAGAGGTGCTGCCACAGGAGCGGCGAGCCGCCTTTGTGGCCGGTGAGTTGGCCGTTCACCGTGATGAGAGGTACATAAAAGCTGGTGCCGATATTGCGGTCAAGAAGCAGAAGGATCCCGCCGGAAAGGAGAACGCCGAAGGCCAAGAGCCCGAGGATGGCGGTGATGAACCAGGCCCAGCACGTCAGTGGCATGCGCATCAGGGACATGCCTTTGGCGCGCATGTCGAGCGTTGTGGTGATGAAATTGAGAGCACCCATCAGGGCGCCGATGCAGAAAATGGCGATGCTGATGACCCATAGGTCTGCGCCCAGTCCTTCGCCCGGCCCCGTGGACTGAACTGCGCTGAGAGGAGCGTAACCGGTCCAGCCGTGCAGAGGAGCTCCACCTTGGACGAAGAAAGCCGCAACCATGACGAGGAATCCGAGGAAAGTGGTCCAGAAGGAGAGCATGTTGAGCACCGGAAAAGCCATGTCCGGCGCGCCGATTTGAATTGGCAGGAAATAGTTTCCGAAACCGCCTTGAGGAGCGGTGGTGAGAACAAAAAACACCATGATGGTGCCGTGCATAGTGAGAAGACTGAGGTAGGCTTCAGGCTTAATCTCGCCAATGAGCGGCAGCGCCGCGTCGGGCCAGATCAAATGGATGCGCATCAGCAGGGAGAGAAACATCCCTACGGTCACGGCCGCAAGGGCGAGAAAGAAATACTGCAAGCCGATGATTTTGTGATCGAGGCTGAAAATGTACTTGCGGATGAAGCCTTGAGGAGCTGCGTATGCGTGCGCTTTCCTGGAAACCGCTTCCTGAGTCGACATGTTATTGCTTCTCCGCCTCCCGCGCCACTAGCCACTTGTCAAATTCCTCCGGGCTGACGACTCTGACGATTCCGTGCATCTTGTAGTGCCCCAGACCGCAAAGCTCTGCGCAAGCAATTTCGAAGTCGCCAGTTTGCGTCGGCGTGAAATGCATGTGAATCGCCAGACCGGGAACGGCATCCTGCTTGAAGCGCATGGCGGGAACGAAGAAACTGTGAATCACGTCGTGAGCGCGGAGAATCACTTCGATTTCGCGGTTGACGGGGACGACCATGACGCCCGTGACGACATCGTCTTTTGAGGCGGGATCTTTCGTGTCCAGGCCGAGAGCGCCTTCGCCGCCCGCGGAAGCGTCCTCCAGCTCGGGCTTGGTGGCGCCGAATTTGCCGTCCGGTCCGGGATAACGGAAATACCAAGTGAACTGCATGCCGGTCACTTCGACTTGGACGGCATTGTTTGCGGCGGGACGGAAACGCTCCGAAGCCCAGATGGAGCCGCTCATCAGATTCAGGCCGATGAACAGGACCGCGGTGAGCGTTGTCCAAATCACTTCCAACTTCGTGTTGCCATGGGAGTAGACGACTTTTTGCGAGGAAGAGCCGCTGTCGCGGTATCTCCAAACAAGATAGCCGAGGGCAACCTGAGCCGCGACGAAAACGACGCCCATCAGAATGAAGGTCGTGACGAAATGCTGATCAATGGCCGGCGCGATCGCAGAGGCCTGGACAGGCAACCACCAGGTTTTTGCAAGGAAGAAGTAGGTGCTGAGCAGAGTGATCAGCCAGATGACGATCAACAGAACGAGGCCCATGGAGCGTGAACCTCCCGTGTGATTCTCGCGGCCTTCCCCACGGAGGCCTCGTTGAAGAATTGTTCCGTCAAGTGTGTGGGGAAACCTGAACGCGGCAGAGTCTATCACAGGTTCTCCCTCGTGCAAGGGGATTCTTGTTCGCAAGGATTTCGCTGTGCCACAACTTGGCGATGCGAATGCCGCGCGTAAGGGATGCCGGAAAACTCGCATTGACGAATTTTTTTGATTTGAGTAATATCCGTTCCGTTTCTTTGGGGGACCGCTGCGATGTTGGGGACCTCGCGATGTTGCTGTTTTGGGTTGCTCCAAGTGGGTCCGAATGTGGCGGTTCTCAGAACCGCTCACTGTTCCTCTAGTCTTCGCAAGCACCTCTCTACAGCAGAAAGACATCACGTCAGTTTGGGAGAGGGACGTGTGTGCGGGCGCGCAAGTGGATTTTTCTCGAGGCTATGAGTTGAGGGCATAGGCCGAGGGAAGAAAACGCGGCGGAATGAATCGCTGCTGACCAATTTTCTGGGACCAGTCATTGAGGGGGACAACGCATGGCGGGGTCGGAGAACGAATCGGTCAAACCTAAGCAGGACGCGCGAAAGGATGCGTCTGCCTCGGGGCCCTCGGCGACGAGCTACGTCGGCACACCGGCGGTCGGCACTTCGAAAGCCGTGGCGGCGGCTGGGGTTGGCACAGTAGGTCCAGAACCCGAGCGAGTGAATGAGCAGCGGCGGCGAATGGTGTGGTGCGCGGTCACCGGGTTTCTGACGGCCTGGTTTATCGCATTCCTCCGATTTTTCCTTCCACGCACGCTTTTCGAGCCACCCACTGTTTTCAAGATCGGATATCCCTCTGATTACGGACTTGGCGTGGACACGAAGTGGCAGCAGAAGTATCGCATCTGGGTGGACCGCTCGCCGGATCGCATCTTCGTTATCTACGCACGCTGCACGCACCTGGGTTGCACTCCGGACTGGAAGGCGAGTGAGAACAAATTCAAGTGCCCGTGTCATGGGAGCGGTTACGACAACGAAGGAATCAACTTCGAAGGGCCCGCACCACGACCGATGGACCGGGCATACGTTGAGCTTGCTCCGGACGGGCAGATCGTGGTGGACACGTCGCGGCTGTTTCAATGGCCCAAGGGCCAGCCCAGCCATTTCAATGATCCGGGATCGTATTTGTCGGTGTGACGCGTACTTGACGGACGCGTAGAAGTAAGGGGAACCCAGCTCTAGGCCTGGCGAGTGAAAATTCGGGAGCTAGAAATGTCTGACGAGAACAACTCGAACGGCAAAAATGGAAAATCGCTTGGCCTGCTGGAGAAGGTTAAGGCCGGCGTCAAAGAGGACATCGAGTCGTTGAAGAGCGCGTTGCCCGCGAAGGCAAAGGAACAGGTGGAGCTCCTCAGCAAGCCGACAAAGACGCAGGTTTACACCTCCATTTTCCGGCACAAGCATGACGACACACCGCGGAATCGGGCTTTGGGTGTGTTGTCGAACGTGTTCCTGCACTTGCACCCGGCTAAGATCAATCGGGACGCGGTGCGCTACAGCTACACATGGGGCATGGGCGGAATTACGTTTTACCTGTTCATCGTGCTCACGTTTACGGGCGTCCTGCTGATGTTTTACTACCACCCGAGCAAGGTGCAGGCGTTCCGGGACGTGTTGTATTTGGAACACGACGTGCCATTCGGCAAATTGTTGCGCAACATGCATCGTTGGGCGGCACACTTGATGGTCATCGCTGTCGAGTTGCACATGTTTCGTGTGTTTCTCACGGGCTCGTACAAGAAGCCGCGGGAATTCAACTGGAACGTCGGCGTAATCCTACTCGTCTTGACCTTGTTGCTTTCGTTCACCGGGTATCTTTTGCCCGACGATCAACTCGGCTTCTGGGCCGTGACCGTGGGAACGAACATGGCACGCGCGACCCCGCTGCTGGGTCACGAAGGACCGTTCGGGCCGCAGCTGGGGATGACTCCTTATAACGACGTTCGGTTTGGACTGCTGGGAGGCTCGATCGTGGACGCCAATGCGTTGTTGCGATCGTACATCTGGCACTGCATCGGCATTCCCATCATCGCGTCGGTTTTCATGATTGTGCACTTCTGGCGGGTAAGAAAGGATGGAGGCATTTCCGGACCAGCCCAGGTAAGCCTCGACTCCGAAGTCAAGGAGGCGCGGAAATAACCATGGATTGGAATCAACTTTGGCAGATTGTCTCCGCACCGGACAACGTGCCGATTATCGCCATGATTCCGCTGCTGGCGTTCTACATCTATCTGGCGTGGAGACAAGCGCACGCGAATGACAAGTTGATCGCGCAACTCGAAGCCGATCCGGCATTGGCAAAAACGCATCATCGCAAAGCATGGCCCTTCAAGCCCGGTTGGCAGAAAGAAGTGCACGTCTGGCCGTTTCTGCTGCGCGTGGAATTTCTTGCCGCCATCATCGTGACGATTATTTTGATGGCCTGGTCCATCACACTGAATGCGCCCCTAGAGGAACCGGCAAACCCAAACCTGACCATGAATCCGGCAAAAGCGCCGTGGTATTTCCTGGGGCTGCAGGAGATGCTGGTGTACTTCGATCCGTGGATTGCCGGCGTGGTAATGCCGACGCTGATCATCATCGGCCTGATGGTGATCCCATACATAGACACAAACCCGCTGGGCTGCGGTTACTACACCTGGAAGCAGCGCAAGTTTGCCATCGGAACATTTTTGTTCGGCTTCATCATTCTGTGGGTATCGATGATTTTCATCGGGACCTTTATTCGTGGGCCTGGGTGGCAATGGTTCTGGCCGGGACAAACATGGGACCACAACCGCCTCATTTATGAAGTGAATCGCGATCTGCCGGACATTTTTGGAATCACCTCAAACTGGGGAAAAGGCGTATTTGGCGCCATTGTAGTGGGGGGATTCTTCACGATTGGCGGCCTGTTCGTGAATGCGTTGTTCCGGCGTCACAACGCGAAGGACTTCAAGCGAATGAGCCTGCTGCAGTACTCAATCATGATGGTTTTCCTGCTGACGATGCTGGGGCTGCCCATCAAGATGCTGCTGCGGCTGCTGTTTCACATCAAGTACGTGTGGATAACGCCGTGGTTCAACGTTTAGGAGCGTTCGGTGCCTGAAAAACCGATCCCAGAAAGCGACCCGATCGTCACCAGATCTTTCGCGCCGCACTATTTTGTTTCCATGATCCTCCTGATGGCCACGCTGTTCTGGGCGCTTTGGGATGAGGACTTCGGGCAGCGTCCCTGGAAAAAATTCCAGGAGGAGTGGAAGAGCAGATACAGCGCTTTTCTGAGCGGGTCGCGCTCGAAATCGAGCAGTTCGGAAAAGGAAATTGAGGCCAGCGCGGCTTACCAGGCGCTCAAACGAGCTTACGAGAAAGCGAATCAGGACGCCACGCCGCGGATGAAGGAGATCAACACAAATCTCCGCGAACTGAGCGCGACGATTCTTGCGCTGCAGAACGTGTTCACCGATCGGCGTGCGTACGTAAACGCGCTGACGTACGACATTGAAACGGAAACGAGCGCCTCCTCCAAACAGAGTAAGCAGGAGGCTCTGAGGAAGTACAAGGCTGAAGAAGCGGTCGTCGAATTTCCCGACGGCACGAAGCACAAGTACAACTACGACAAGCTCGAAGAGGCATACAACGACCTAAAGAACGAGCGCACGAAGTTGAGCGTGGAACTCGGCGAGCTGATCAAACCGGTAAACGAGAAAAAGGAGAAGGTAGACGCCTACGTTACCGACCACATGGTAGACCTGACGCCGCCGCAACTCTCGGGTCTGCAGAACAAGACGGAGGCTCTTGAACCGAAGATTCTGCAGATCAACGTTCCGGCTGCCAATATCGTGGACCGCTGCGAATCCTGTCATATGGGTGTTCGGGAACCGGTGAAGCTGACGGCAGCGGCGATGTCGCCCAAAGGCAAAAAGTCGGACGAGTACGCGCGGGCGTTTACGAGTCACCCGGAAACCGAGCTATTGAAAATTCACGACCCGGACAAGTACGCCTGTTCACCTTGCCACCAGGGCAACGGGCGCGCGACCACAAGCGTGGAAAAAGCGCACGGCACGTATGAGCATTGGCTCTGGCCGCTGTTTCCGCGGCAGAACATGGAAGCGGGCTGCCAGAGCTGCCATTCCGCGGATATGGTGCTGACGGTCAACGAGGTTGGCTGGACGTTGAGCGAGGGGAAGGACCTTTTCCGCCAGCGGGGATGCGTTGGGTGTCACCGCTACGAAGGCTACGATAAGGAGCCGGAGGACATTCTTTCCATCGGCCAACAGATAAAGCAGCTTGAGCAGGAAAAGAAAGAGAATCTGAAGCAAGCCAATGACCTGATGAAACAGGCCGATGCGGCTGAGACCAACGCGGAGGCGAACCGGCTGAATGACCGCGCGGTGGCTTTAAAGGTGACGAATAGCAAGCTCGATTTGCGCATCGTTCAACTCGATCGGACGACAAAGAGTCTGCTGCAGGACATGAAGAAGGTCGGCCCGAACCTAAAGGACGTCCGGCTGAAACTGAACAAAAACTGGATCCCTGTGTGGTTGAAGAAGCCAACAGACTTTCGTCCGACGACGAAGATGCCGAATTTCCGGTTGAACGACGACCAAGTCAAGGCCATCTCTGCCTATCTCTGGCAAACGGCTCTGTCTGACCCGGTGAGCAGGCACAAGCCGGGTAATGCCGCGCATGGGAAGGAGTTGTTTGAGACGCGCGGATGCCTGGCCTGCCATTCGATCGGCGAAGGCGACCAGATGCAGGGTGGCACGTTTGCTGCCAACCTGTCGCGCGTGGGCGAGAAGGACAACTACGACTATCTGGTGCGCTGGGTGCACAACGCGCGGGAACGCACCCGACCGTACTGTCTTTACGAAAAGAAGGACATCGGGCCGGAAGATTATAAGAAGAAGGGATTGCCCTTCGTTTTCGACCTGGAGCACTCGAGGTGCCCGAACGATGGGCACGAACTGCAAGTCCAGAACATGACGGTCATGCCGAGCTTGCGGCTTTCGCCGCAGGATGCGGAAGATGTCGCCAGCTATTTGGTCACACTGAGGAAACAGGAGAGCTCCTCCTATCCCAATGCATCGTTCATGGACGATACGAATCTCAAGGCCGAGGGCAAGAGGTGGATCCAGCACTTCGGTTGCGCCGGCTGCCACGAGATTTCCGGGCTCGAGGACGAAGGACGGATCGGGACGGAGCTTACTTTTGAAGGCAGCAAACCGGTCGAGCGGCTCGACTTTGCGCTGTTGACCGAAGTGGCCGAGCGCGGCGGCAGCGAACCGATCACCGATGCGGAAGATTTGGCGCGCCTGCCGGAAGGCCCTGCAAAGAAGTCCTGGTACGATCACAAAGGCTTTTTCGAGCACAAGCTGGCAGAGCCGAACATTTGGGACAAGGGCAAGATCAAATCGGAAACCGAAAAACTGCGCATGCCGAATCTGCATTTGAACAGAGAGCAGATTCAGGCGCTCACGACCTTTCTGATGGGCAGCCAGGAGAGCCCGCTGCCCTTGGATTACGAATACCGGCCGCTGGATTACCGGCGCGACATTCAGGAGGGCTGGTGGGTCATAAAGAAGTACAACTGCATGGGCTGCCACCAGCTCATTCCCGGTCAAAAGACGGTCTTGATGAGCGTCAAGCGTTACGAGGGCGCGCAGGAACAGTTGCCGCCCAAGCTTCTGACGGAGGGCGCGCGCGTCAATCCGGAATGGATGTTGCATTTCCTTGGGAACCCAGCGCTATCGGATAAGGACACCAACCGCAACGGCGTGCGCTCGTATTTGCAAGTGCGCATGCCGACATTTTCGTTTTCAGAAAACGAGCTCGGCAAGCTGGTGAGATTTTTCCAGGCGCTGTCGCGGCAGCCGTTTCCGTACATACCGGAGGAGATTCCGGAGCTGACAGCGAAAGAGACGGACATGGCGCGCAGCCTATTCAGCAGTTCCGCTGCGCCGTGCCTGAAGTGCCATGCCACGGGTGATCCAGCTCACGATCGCACTGCGACCGCTCCCAACTTCCTGCAAGCCAAGGGGCGGCTGAAGGCGGATTGGGTAGAGCGCTGGATTATCGACCCGCAAGCCATTAGCCCTGGAACATCGATGCCATCGGGATTGTTCAAGAGGGAGAACAATCGCTGGGTTTTCGCCGGACCGACGCCAGCTTCCTTCCAGGCTTACGACAAAGATCAGACCAAGCTGCTAGTGGATTATATTCTGCAACTCACTCCGGAAGAGCTGCGCCACGTGGGAGCTGCCATAGGGCGCGTCGGAGGAAGAGCTGGAGGAGGGGGAGCACGTTAGGCCAGCGAATGAATTTTTTGCCCGCGGGAGACTTTAACTTTGAGGAGAGGTCCAGTTAGAACATGAAAACGGAAAAAGTAATAGCAGTCTTTGCATCAGCCTTACTGGGGATTTTCTTGCTTGCCGGATGCGGCAAGAAAGAGGCCCCGGCCGAACAACCCGCAGCACCCAGCGCGGCCGCGACACCCGCGGCGACGCCGATCGATCCCGCGACGGCGGCAACTATCACGGGAACGGTGAAGTTTGACGGACCTGCGCCAAAGCTCGCCAAGATTGACATGACACAGGATCCCAACTGCAAGGGAACGAACACCGCCGAAAACGTCGTAGCCAACGGAAACAGCCTTGCGAACGTATTTGTCTACGTGAAGGAAGGGCTGGGCAACCGAACATTTGACGTGCCGAAGGACCCCGTGGTGCTGGACCAGAGCGGGTGCAAATATCATCCGCACGTCATGGGCGTGATGGCCGGGCAGACGATCAAGATCGTCAACAGCGACCCAACGACGCATAACATACACCCGACACCGAAGGACAACCGCGAGTGGAACGAGTCGCAAGCGCCGAAGGCTGCCGCGCTCGAGAAGACTTTTGCGCGGGAAGAGATCATGCTGCCCGTACAATGCAATCAGCACCCGTGGATGAAGATGTTCGTGAACGTGGTGAAGAGCCCGTTCTACGCGGTGACCGGGCCGGACGGAAAATTCGAGATTAAGGGTTTGCCGCCGGGCGAATACACCCTAGCCTTCGTGCAGGAAAAACTCGGCGAGCAGACGCAGAAAGTGACGCTGGCAGCGAAAGACACAAAGACGGTGGACATCACGTTTAAACCGTAGAAGGACGGATCGGGCAATTGGTGCGGCTATTGCAGAACTGAGCGAGCTTGCCCAGAAGCGCATCAAAATGGAGCCGAATAGCTGGCGGAGGGTTTTGAGGAGGTGATTTGCTGCCCGTGATTTTGCTGATTTCTCTGTTGCTGGGCCTCATTCCGCTTGCCGGAGTTGTCTGGTTCATCGTTACAGGAACCTTGACTTCGGTAGACGGTCTATTCGGGTGCTTAATCCTTCTGAGCCTCTCCGCCATTTTCTTTCTGGATGTTTTTTGGCAACTGCGCGAACGCGGGTTATTCTCCACCGGCACGAAAGCGAAAGACGCGCCGAAGTCCGAAGAGAGTTGAGAGTCGATGCACATGGCCGCGGACGACCTTTCTTCGGACACGTCTCGCCAAGCTGATTCCTCGACAGAGGAAGGCAAAGAACCCTCCAAGCCAAAGCAGCCCTCCATGTCCCTGCGCAATCGCCTGCTGTTTTTCCTGGTTGCCTGGCTGATAGTGCTGATGCCGGTCCTTTTCTGGTGGAACACCTGGTTCGGGCGTGAGCTTTCAGACTCCCAGATCACCGCGTATCTGCAGGATGAGAAACACCCTCGGCACATCCAGCATGCGCTGGTGCAGATCGGTGACCGGATGACGCGGCACGATGCCAGCGTATCGCGGTGGTATCCGGAACTGCTGCGGCTCGCGTCGCATCCCGTGGAGGAAGTGCGAAATACGGATGCGTGGGTGATGGGGCAGGACACTTCCGGCCCGGGATTCCACGACATGCTGCTGAAAATGCTGGGTGATTCATCCGCCATGGTGCGGGGCAACGCGGCGCTTTCGCTCGTACGCTTTGGGGATTCCTCGGGCCGAGCGCAGATCGTCGCCCTGCTCCAACCTGCCAAAATCACCACTCCCATTGACGGGCAACTGATTGATGCGGCCAAGCAAGAGACAGCGATTCATCAGGGAGGGTTGGTGGCAAAAATTCAAAGCGGGAACCATACGATGGAGATTCGATCGCCGATAAGCGGACGAATTCAGCAGGTCTTCGCAGTGAACGGAGCGAAGGTGACCGCGGGCGCGGAGGTGGCTCGCGTGGAGCCTGGGCCAGAGCAGGCTTGGGAGGCGCTTCGCGCTCTCTACTTCATCGGGGAACTTGAGGATCTGCCTGCCATTCAGCGCTACATGCACGAAACGTCGGAAATTCCCGATCGCTTGCGCCAGCAGGCAGTGGCGACGGAGAGAGCGATACGCGAGAGGGCCGTGAAGCGGAATCCGACTTGATGAATCTAGTAGGCCATGGGGCCGACTTCTTTTTCGACCTCGGCGATATCCAGCATGACGATGGCGTCCCACGGGCATCCATCCAGGAAGCAGCCGTCCGGGCCCTTGCTCAAACACTTCTTGCAGCCGATGCAGAGAACTGGGTCAATCTGGATTCGTCCAAATGGCGGATGGTCTTCGTCCGGCACCCAGAACATGCAATCTTCCACGGGACAGTATTCCACGCACGCAGGGGAGCCAGCGCAGCCGGTGCAGCATTCGGTGATGACGGCCAGTTCTTTGGGCTTTTTTTTTCGCGCCGTCGTGATGCCCTTCGAACGAGGTTCATGCTTGAGCTCGTCGGGGACCATCCCCGGAGCTTTCACGGATTCAGTTTCGGGTGACATAGGCGGAGATTCTAACCTCGACGTCAAGCATTTGCCAGCGCGATTGTCTACGGCAGTTCTTCCCTGCGATCTGGCGCGGTGACTCTGTCCTCGACCCAGTGAGGGCCATTGCTCCTCCTTACGAGGCACTCGCAACCGTCAAAATCTAAGGCATTTAAGGGCCATGGCAAGAAATTCCTCAGGCCAAGCGTGCCGCGGATTTGGGCGGTAATTTTTCACGGGGGGTAGAGCTTTTTTACTTAGTACGAGCGTGGTACTTTATTGAAAATAAAACTCTTAGCTATGGAGACGGGCGTGCTGATTCTGGGCCTGTGGGGGAGACGAGCCGAGGATCCCTTTAGGGGATTGAGGGCTGGGCCGGTTCGTAATCCCCCCATTTTTATTTCTAGACGGTTCACGCGCACTCGGGCACCCGCTTCTTAGGACGCAAATCAGCAAATCACAAAATGTTGGCGAGCATGTTGCGGAATTGAAGTGCCGCAGCGACGGGGAATACGGATTGCAGCACGACTTCTGTGTGAGGCGGAATCAGGCTTGCGTCGATTCAGAACAGGCGGGGAAGACGAGCTGAGACCTCGCAGGCGAGCGCATCGCGTAATCGGAAAGCGTCAGGCCGAGCAGAAGCACCAGCCAGAACACGGCGCAGACAATGACCAACTGCGTGCGCTTGGGACTGTAACGGGCGTGCATGAAATAAAGCACGACGAGAGTGGCTTTGGTGGTTGCGATGGCCAAGGCAATGACGATGTTCCAAGGGCCAAAGTCCCGGAGTGCGGCGGAGACAGTGAGGTACGTGCCCAATAGCAGAGCGAGCAAGATTACAACGTAGATTTTTGGCGATACGACGTGTTGGGACACAAACGCCTCTCCTCGGCCCGTCAAACGGCGTGCCGATTGATCAAATAGAGTAAAGCGAACAAGTAAATCCACACGATGTCAACAAAGTGCCAGTACAAGCCCACAATTTCTATGGGGGTATTGTAGGCGGCAGAGAAGCGGCCTTTGAGAGACTCCCGAAGGACCCAAACCAGAAGTCCAGCGCCGACAACCATGTGAAGGGCGTGGAGGCCGGTCATACCGAAGTACAAAGAAAAATAGAGCTGAGCATGCGCATTGAGCGCAGTCAGGGCCTCTTGAGGACCTCCCGGAGCTTCCGTGCGCAGCGCGCCAGCGATCTCTTCGCGCTCGGCGGCGAGCTCTTTGGCATCATCGCCGGGACCGGGATGGTTGATTCGATAGGTGAGATCGAAGGAATGGCCCGGGACCAGATGGTGGTCGAATTTCTGCTTGTACTCGACGTACTTGATTCCCAGGAAGACGAAACCCAGGATCAAGGTCAGCAGCAAGAAAATGGGGAGAAGCTTTTTGCGGCTGGTCTGGGCGGCCCAGACCGACATAGCCATGGTGAAGCTGCTGGCGATGAGCACCACGGTGTTGGTGGCACCCAGCCTAAGGTCCAGCATGTTTCCGCCCACGCCGAAGGCGGTGAAATAGAGGTGGCGGTTGATGCTGTAAGTGAGGAAAAGGCCGCCGAAGAACAAAACTTCGGTAACCAGAAAGATCCACATGCCCAGCGTGGCAGAATCCTTCTGCTGCTCGAGGGTCTCAAATTGTCCGTAAAGCTCTCCGGTGCGATGCACTCGGTACTCCTCTTGCCGCCACAGAAGCGGCGTCTAGTTACACCTCAGAATCCCCAGCGAAATCGCGCTACAAGCCAACCATCCGATTAGTCATCTCCGTGCGTCGGAGCAAGCCGTCCACCGGCGACCAAACCAAGATCGGGCCGGTTGCGATAGTCGTACGGTTCCCAGTCCACGACGGGTGTGACCTCGAAATTTTCTGTCGGCGGGGGTGAGGCCGTTTTCCACTCCAGCCCGGTGGCCGGCCAAGGATTCGTGCTGGCCGCCGGGCCGTAACGCATGGACCACACGAAGTAGACCATTGGCAGCAGATAGCCCAGCGCCAGAATGGACGCGCCCGCGGTAGATAGCACGTTGAGCACCTGGAACTCCGGAGGATAGCTATGATAGCGGCGCGGCATCCCAAGATAGCCGAGAATAAATTGCGGGAAGAACGTCAGGTTGAAACCGATGAAGAGGATAATGGCGGCGAGCCGGGAAAGCGATTCGGGATAGAGCTTGCCCGTGATCTTTGGCCACCAGAAGTGCAGGCCGCCCAGATAGCCCATGACCGCGCCGCCGACCATGATGTAATGGAAGTGAGCGACGACGAAATAGGTGTCGTGGACGTGGATGTCCAGCCCAAGGCAGGCGAGGAAAAGCCCGGTCAACCCGCCAATGAGGAATAGGCCGATGAAGCCGAGGGCATAAATCATCGGCGTGTCCCAGGAAATCGAGCCTTTGTAAAGCGTCGCGGTCCAGTTAAAGACCTTGACTGCTGAAGGAATCGCGACGAGGTAGCTGAGGAATGAGAAGGTCAGCGCCGCGTATGTCGATTGGCCGGTGACGAACATGTGGTGCGCCCAGACCAGGAAACCGATAACCGCGATGGCGATGCTGGAGCCGGCGATGAAGGAGTAACCGAAGATGGGTTTGCGCGCCAGCGTCGGGATAATTTCGCTGACCACGCCCATGGAGGGAAGAATCATGATGTAGACGGCCGGGTGCGAATAGAACCAGAAGAGGTGCTGGAAAAGAATCGGGTCGCCGCCAAGAGCGGGATTGAAGAAGCCCAGGTGAAACATGCGCTCAAGGCCGGCAAGGAGCAGAGTGATGGCCACGACCGGGGTGCCCAAAATCATCACAATGCTGGTGGCGTAATGCGCCCAAACAAAAAGCGGCAGGCGGAACCAGGTCATGCCCGGCGCGCGCATGGTGTGAATGGTGACGATGAAATTGAGGCCCGTCAGAATGGACGAAAAGCCGTTAATAAAGATGCCGATGACGGCGGGCGTAACCGCCGAGTTGGAATAAATGCTGCTCAGCGGCGTATAGAACGTCCATCCGGTGTCCAGTCCGCCCGTGCCGAAGGAATAGAGAACGAAGCATCCGCCGATGAGGTAGATGTACCAGCTCAAGAGGTTGACTTTCGGAAAGGCCAGATCCTTTGCCCCGATCATCAGCGGAATGAGGAAATTTCCCAACACCGCGGGAATCGAGGGGATAAGGAAGAAGAAAATCATGGCCACGCCGTGCATGGTGAAGAGCTTGTTGTAGTTCTCCGGAGTGACCAGGGTTCCTGACGGCGTGAGCAGGTGAATCCGGATCATGGTGGCGAAGATGCCGCCCACGAAAAAGAAGAATGTAACCGAAGCCAGATAGAGCAAGGCGATGCGCTTGTGGTCAGTGGTCAACAGCCACGAACGGATGCCGTAGGTAGCATTCAAATAATGCTCGTGTGGCGTCTTGTGATTTGGCAATGTGAATTCTTCACTCATCACTCACTTTTTCCCTTCGGACGGCGCGACCCCCGATCCTTTCGTTGGTACCGGCTGTGATTGCAGCGATTTGATATAAGCGGTCAGGACGATCACTTGCTCTTCGGTCAGTAGGCCCTGGAACGTCGGCATCAGCGGTTGATAGCCAGCCACTATTTTTGCGGCGGGCTGCAGAATCGATTCGCGAATGTAAGCGTCATCCGCCTCGACGACGGAACCATCAGCAAGAAGAACGCGCGCTCCGTAAAGGCCGTTGAGCGAGGGCGCGCGGCCTGAGCCGTTCGGCACATGGCAAGTAGAACAGGCCTTCTCCGTGAAGAGTTTCTCTCCGGCAGCAACGGGATTCGCTTCGCCCCCCGAAGCACCCGCCAGCCATGCAGCGTAATCGGAGGGCTCCATCACATAGACCCAGCCGCCCATGACGGCGTGGTTGGTGCCGCAGTACTGCGAACAGAAGAAGTGGTAGCGGCCCGGCTTGGTCGGCCGGAACCACATCGTGTTGTAGTGTCCGGGTACGACGTCCATCTTGACGCGAAAGGCCGGCACGTAGAAATCGTGGATGACGTCTTCGCTGGCAAGAATGATGCGCACGTTGCGCCCTAGGGGAAGATGCAGTTCGTTGATTTCCCGGATGCCGTTGGGCTGCTGCGCTTTCCACATCCACTGCTTGCCGATCATGTAAATGTCCAGCGTGTCTTGCGGCATATGGCGGTAATCAACGTAAATCACCGCGCCCCAGCCAAACATCACCATCGCCAGGATCAAAGGCACGATGATCCAAAGCGTTTCGAGACGAGAATCTCCGTGCAGAGGAACTCCCACCTCGTTTTCCTTTTTGCGGTGGTAGCGAAAGAAAAACCAGACGATGGCGATGGTCACGCTGACCGCGAAAAAGAGACACACGGTGATGATGAACAGCATGAGGCTGTCCACGTGCGGCGCGAAGTTCGACGCCTGCTCCGGATACAATGGCAGTTGCGACTGCACGGCTTAGCGAGCTCCTCGTTCAGTGCCAACCTGCGGGCGGTGGCTTGTATTCCTGGCAGCCATCGCCGTTTCCCGGCGCCGAAAAATCAAAATGCCACTCACAATGCAGACAATAGTAAGCACGCCGCCCAGGCGCATGATTTTCAGAATCGATGCGCTGTAGGTCGCGGCCGCGGGATCGTAGTGGTAACAGTAAAGTAAAACGTAGTCGATGGGAGTGCCGATCTTTCCCGCAGAGGCGTCCACGAGGCCGAGCCGCATGTCACGGCCGGGAAATTCGACGCCATAGAAGTACCGCGAGATGCGCCCATCTGGAGTAAGCAGGAGAACTCCGCTGGCGTGCGCATACATGCCGGACTTGGCATCATAGGTATAACGAAAATTCGCAGCGCGGGTTACCGCGTCGATCGACTCCTGCGAACCGGTTAGGAAATGCCAGCCCGAATCAGTCTCCGGGCGTCGAAAGTGCGTCAGCGCCTGCTTCTTCTTTTGCGCAGCAGCCGCGGGCGTATCGAGTGGGTCGAAGCTGACAAACACGACGTCGTAGTCTCGCCCCGGATTGAAGGAAAGCATGCGGAGAGAGCCGACGACTCCTTGCACTATTTGGTCGCAAAGCATGGGGCAGTTGAAGTAGACGAACGCGAGAACCATTGGCTTGTGACCAAGGTAAGTGCCGAGCCGTACCTCGCGGCCGTTTTCATCGCGAAAGGGAGCGTCGAGCGGCATTTGCCCGTCAAGAGGCGGCAAAAAGCCTACGTCCTGCAACGCGGGGGGGACGGTCGATGCGGCAGGTCCAACGCCAGAGGGGATGGTTTGCGCGCGGAGCGAACAAGCGGCCAGCAGAAGCATTCCGGTTGAAATCGTTTTCACTATTCTCTGCATAACGCTATTTCTTCTCCGCTGGCGGCGCGGCACCCGGCGTCAAGCCCTTCTCGGCGATGATCTTCATGGCATCCTTGACGGGAATCTGCGCGATACCCGACGGTTTGTCGATCCAGGTGAATTTTTCGTTTGCTTCCGTATCGGATTTGATTTTGTTGCGCAGATCCTCTTGCGGGTCCGTCGGGTGGCCGGGGACACCTTGCAACCGCGGCTCCGGCGGCAATGCTGCAAAACCCTTGCCCAGCGCTTCGCGGGACGCGGGGGGAGGATTGTCCGAGGATGCCACAAAATACGTCGTGAAACGGAGAATGAAGATGCAGATGATGAGCGCCACAACAGTGGTCACGCCGAGAATGGCTAGGTAGACGTAAATCGATCCAACCTTGACGTCCCGCGGCTCGTAAGAGACATCCGTGTGGCGTGGCGTTTGATCCGCGCCATGATCCATTTTGTGAGACTCAGTGCTCATGATGCTCAATGGCCTCCGCCAGCTTAGGTTCACCCAGCGGCAGAAGGGGAAGCTGCTTCAAGTTAAAGGCAAAATAGCCCAGCCACAGCCCAACCAGGGCAATAGGTAGGACAATGTCCAACCACGTCGGAATGGCGCGCGAGGTGAATTCCGGGCGCGTCATCCAGAAGAGATCAACCAGGCGCATAAAGATCAGCCACACTGCAATCTTCGGAAGCACCTTGGGGTTGCGTTTCAGGCTCTGAGAAAGAAGCAGCAGGAACGGCACAAAAAAGTGAAAAATGAGAACGATCACCGCGACTACGCCCCAGCCGCCATAGAGCCGCGTGCGATAGAACGTAATTTCTTCTGGAAGATTTCCGGACCAGATAATCAATAACTGCGAAAAATCGAAGTAGGCCCAGAGCATTACAAACGCAAGGAGCAGCTTGCCGAGGTCGTGCAAGTGGCGCCTCTGCAGCACGTGAGAGAACGGTTCTGAGCGGGACAGCAGGACCACCACGGCGATCATTAAGCTCATGGAGGAAATCAACTGTCCCGCAACGAAGAGGAACCCGTAGATGGTCGAAGCCCAATGCGGGGACAGAGACATCACCCAGTCGATCGCAGCAAAGGTCATTGCAAACACATAGAGGATGATTCCCGGACCGGCAAGCATTTTAAGGCGACGACGCAGCAAGCGGTCCTCGGGATTCGCATCCTGGCGGCGCGACAGCCGGTCGAAGATGAACATCAGGGCGAGCCAGACGATAAAGTAAATCACGGCACGGAAGTAAAATCCGCTCTGCGTAAGGTAGCCCTGCTGGAATTTCGACAAGGGCTCGCGTTCATCCGGATGGAGCCATGCGCCATACAGGTATTTCATCCCGAAGAAGGCAATGGGGGCAAAAAATGCCACGACGAGCGGAATTGTGCGCGTTGCAGATTCCAGCGGGCGCCGGACAATGATTCCCCAGTGGCCGACCGTGAGATGCTGCAGCATCATCAGTCCGAGAGAGCCGACACTCAAGCCGAGAACGAGCATGAAGCTCATCAAGTAGGATTGATAGAAATTCTCCGGCGTCTTGATTGCCCCGTAGAGAGAAACCACAAGAGCGGCTGCGCCAGCGATCAGTGCTCGCGATTGGAACCGGCCCACGCTTTCGGGCGCCCGGTAATCTGGCGCGCTCATTTCGACACGCCTCCTTCGTTCAATTCTTTGCGCAGGTTCGGCGAAAGTTCCGAAACCGGCGCGTTGCGGCTGTACTGAAGCGCGCGAATATACGCAATGATGGCCCAACGGTCGCGTGGAGGAATCTGCGCGGAGTAGCCCAGCATCTGCCCGAACCCATTTGCGATCACGTCGTAGACATAGCCATTCGGCTCCTGGCGGAGGCGCGGTTGGTGGTAGCTCGGGGGGTGCTTCATCCCGCGCATGGAAATCATGCCGTTGCCGTCGCCCTGCAGGCCGTGGCAAGGACTGCAGAAAATCTTGTAGCGTTCCTCGCCGCGCTCGAGCAGAGCCATGTCAACAGGAACCGGAAACCTGTTTGAGTCCTTCGGCACGAACAATTCGTCGTCGGCGATGGAATTGTGAGCAACCGTGTTTTCGAGCAGCGGCCGCTCCGAGCGACCATCGGAGAAAAATTCCGAAGGAGAGAGGGGCTTGTTTTTCGGCTGGCTCCCCATGTCCTGGCGGAGGTGGTCGCATCCACCGACGAAAATCAGGCAGGCGCCAAGTGCCAGGCCAAGTCTGATGCGCGAGGTGTTAGTCATCCTCCACCTCGTTCACGTGATGCGCATGGAGACTCTGGAGAAGGCGCGCGACCTCCTCGAGATGAAACTTTGGGTCGCGCGCTTCAATGCACAGGAAAAAGCGGTCCGTGGTCGCATGCGAGAAGCGATCGACATTGAAAACAGGATGATGAGGCTGCGGCAACTTGTTCAGGGCCAGCATGCCGAACACAGAAAACAGAGCGGCGCCCAGAACGGCCAATTCAAACGTGACGGGAATGAAGGCCGGCCAGCTATTAAGGGGACGACCACCAATGTTCATGGGATAGGTGACCGCGGCGACCCAAAATTGGAAGAGAAAGCCGCCGACGCCGCCGAGCAAGCCGCCTGTCAAAGTCAGAGTGGGCACCAGACTATGCCTGAGGCCCAACGCCTCGGATAATCCCTCGACGGGAAAGGGTGCATAAGCGTCGACGCGCCGATAGCCGGCTTCGCGGACGCGCTTCACTGCGTGGATGAGTTCCTCGGGGCTCGCAAACTCACCCATGACGCCGTATAAGTGTGAGCGGTGCAGCATCACTTATCTTTCTCCGAGGTCTCCGCAACGAGTTCACGCATTTCGGCAATCGAAATTGCGGGCAGAACGCGGACGAAGAGGAAAATCAGCATCACAAACAAGCCAATGGTTCCGATGAATGTGGCCCAGTCCCAGCCGGTCGGGCTGTAGCGGCCCCAAGCGGAAGGCACGAAATCCCGCGTCAGGCTGATCACCACGATGACGAAGCGCTCCAGCCACATGCCGATGTTCACGACGATGGACATGATGAACAGGACCGTGACGTTGTGGCGGATCTTGTAGAACCATAGAAGCTGCGGCGTCAGGATGTTGCAAAGAATCAGCGCGTAGTAGAAAGGTGCATAAGGGCCATGCAGGCGCTGGTCCACAAGGAACATGTCGAACTTGTTTCCGCTGTAACGGGCCATGAAGAATTCAAAGAAGTAGCCGTAAGCGACGATGAGGCCAGTAGCAAGCATGACCTTGGCCATGTTGTCTAAGTGACGCATAGTGATGAAATCTTCGAGACCGTAAACTTTGCGTAGAGGGATCGCGATGGTCAGAACCATTGCAAAACCAGAATAAATCGCGCCGGCGACGAAGTAGGGAGGGAAGATCGTCGTGTGCCAACCAGGGACGATGGCAATCGCGAAATCGAAGCTGACCACGGTGTGCACGGAGAGCACCAACGGCGTCGCGAGACCCGCGAGAAGCAGATAGGTTGATTGGTAGCGGTGCCAGTGGCGAGCGGACCCGCGCCAGCCCATCGAAAGCATCCCGTAAATAATCTTGGCAGGCTTCTGCACGGCCCGATCGCGAAGCGTCGCGAGATCGGGAACCAATCCGACGTACCAGAAAAGCAACGACACGGTTCCGTAGGTCGAGACCGCAAAGACGTCCCAGATGAGCGGGCTGCGGAATTGCGGCCAGATTCCCATGGTGCTCGGATACGGGAACATGAAGTAGGCCATCCACGGCCTGCCTGTATGGATCAAGGGAAAGATGCCGGCGCAGGCCACGGCAAAGAGTGTCATTGCTTCGGCGAAGCGGTTGATCGAGGTGCGCCACTTCTGATTGAGCAAAAAGAGAATGGCGGATATCAGCGTGCCGGCGTGCCCGATTCCGATCCACCACACGAAATTCACGATCGCAAAGCCCCATCCGATGGGGATATTGATGCCCCAGATTCCGACTCCCTTGACGATGAGCCAGCCGAGAGCAATCGTCAGCATTCCCACAATGCTGAAGGCAATTCCAAACCCGACAAACCAGCCGACCGAAATCGGACGCGTCAAGACAATCGCGCTGATTTTGTCCGTAACCGACGCAAACGTGTGCCCGGGGCCAAGCACCGGAGTCAGCCGGCGGATGTCGGGAGAATCGAGTGGCGGTTGACCGGCGCTCATGCTTTCTCCATGTCGGGATTGGGATTGCGCACTGCTGCGAGATAGGTCGTGCGAGGACGCGCATTCAGTTCGCCCAGGAGCGAATAGTTTCGTTGTTGAGCGCGCAGCTTGGCGACGCGACTGTTCGGATCGTTCGCATTACCAAAGACAATCGCCTGCGTGGGGCACGCTGCTTCGCAAGCTGTGACGATTTCGCCATCGCGAATCGGGCGGTTCTGCTTTTCCGCTTCGATGCGGCCGATCGTAATGCGCTGCACGCAATAGGTACACTTCTCCATCACGCCGCGGCTGCGCACGCTAACTTCCGGATTGCGCATCAACTTCAACTGCGGCGTTTCCCAATCCTGGAAGCGGAGGAAGTTGAAGCGGCGCACTTTGTAGGGGCAATTGTTCGAACAATAGCGTGTGCCGATGCAGCGGTTGTAGACCATGTCGTTCAACCCTTCGGCGCTGTGCACAGTGGCGCCCACGGGGCAGACCTGTTCGCAGGGCGCGTTTTCGCACTGCTGGCAGGGCACGGGCTGGAAGAACGTCTCAGGATTATCGAGAGTCGGATTGTATTCAGACGGGTCGCCGGTGGCATTGCCACCGGTCGCGGAGGCGCTGTTCGCATAGTAGCGGTCAACGCGAATCCAATGCATTTCGCGGCCGCGCATCACCTGTTCCTTGCCCACGACGGGAATGTTGTTTTCCGATTGGCAGGCGACTACGCAGGCGCTGCAACCGTTGCAGTGGTTGAGATCGATGGCCATGGCCCACTTGTCGCCAGCGTAAGGAAATTCCGCTTCTCCCTTGTAGAGCGAAAGCTCTTTAGGCGGGAGTTCGGTGTGTTCGTGAGCAAACTTCGGATTTTTTCGATACTCCTCGAGAGTGCCTGTCGCGAGGATTTGCCGGCCTTCCATGTTGAAGTGATATTGTGTGCAAGCGAGTGGATAGTCGTCGCCGGTTTTCCGGATGGAAGCACTGGAAGCTCCTGCGCGCCAAAGTGCATTCGACGAACGAACCACATACGCGCTGAAGCCTTTGTTCGAGCCCGTGTAGCCGGCTCGTTTGCGCCCATAGCCAAGAGGAAGAACTACAGTCCCGTCAGCCTGACCCGGCAGGATCCAGGCGGCCGCGGTGACTTTGCTGCCGGAGAGTTCGATGTCCACTACGTTTGAGTTGATCTTGCCGTGCTCGCCGCCGCGCCACGCCACGCTGTGTCCGACGCCCAGTTTTTCGGCAGTCTTTGGACTCACCAAAGCCGCGTTATCCCAAGTCAGCTTGGTAATCGGCTTGGGTAGTTCCTGAAGCCAGCCATTATTCGCAAAACGCCCGTCGTAAACGGAGTAGTCCGGCCGGAAAATGAACTCAATCTCATCGTTGGGGGTTAGATTCGTTGCAGGAATATTTGCGGCATTAATTTTGATTGGAGCGTTCATTGGCGCGAAGGCAGAGCCTGCGAGGACTCCGTCATTGAGAGTTTTGCGCCAGGACTTTTCGAAATCGGCCGATGGGTTGGCAGCCTTTAGACGATCACGTACCGCCTCGTAATCCGAAACGCCCGGTTTGTCGCCGAATGCGCCAAGCGCCTGGCGGGCGGACACGGTGTGATAGAGCGGAGCAATCATCGGCTGAATCACGCTCACGGTGCCGTCGAACGCGCGTGCA
>Ga0187780_10000417_pt1 | contig 32245 bp, 33 predicted proteins | sample 1015_Q2_SP10_20__FD_132429 | JGI IMG/M metagenome (GOLD analysis project Ga0187780, IMG submission 132429) | Tropical peat soil microbial communities from peatlands in Department of Meta, Colombia - 1015_Q2_SP10_20_MG | ecosystem: Environmental > Terrestrial > Soil > Wetlands > Peat | place...
ACCTGGCTCGGCGATCTGGACGCCCTGTGGCGGAAGTACCTGGCCCGCGTGATCCCGGCCGGGTTGTCCGGGCGCGTGGCCTACAGGAACACGAAGGGCGAAGCCTTCGCCAGCACCGTGGACGACGTGCTCACGCACGTGGTGATGCACTCGGCGTATCACCGAGGTCAGATCGCCGCCGACGTGCGGGCCGCGGGGCACCAGCCGGCGTACACGGACTTCATCCACGCGGTGCGCACCGGCAGAGTCTCGTAGTCGTTCCTCCCTCCAACACCGGATCGGAGCACGCGTTGCCGCCGCCCGAGCGGCGGGGAACGGAGCTTGCGGAGCCATCTCCCCATTGCAGCACCCGATGAGCGAAAACGCCAGGCAGATCAGACGAAAGGGGAGTACGGCAATGGCAGATAAGAAGGCCGATCTCGCGGGCCCCGGCATCAGCACGTACGAAGAGGTCGCGAAGATCCTCCCGAAAGACTACAAGTCGCTGCTCGATCCAAAGGAAACGCAGGTCGCGATCACCGCGGCGAAGCGGTACATCGAGGACGGCCTGTGCCGGGAGCTGGGCCTGATCCGGGTCGAGGTGCCGCTGATCGTCAGCCGGGAGAGCGGAGTCAACGACTACCTCGACCGCGACGGGTCGCGCACGCCGATCGAGTTCCCGTGCGGACTGGGCCTCGACCGGCGGATCAACGCGCAGATCGTGCAGGCGGCGACGAAGTGGAAGAGGATGGCGCTGAAGCAGTTCGGGATGAAGCCGGGCGAAGGCCTGGTCACCGACATGCGCGCGGTGCGCAAGGACTACTTCCTCGACCACGACCACTCCTCGTACGTGGACCAGTGGGACTGGGAGCGGACGATCACCGCGGACCAGCGCAACCTCGGGTTCCTGAAGGACGTGGTGCGGCGGATCTGGAAGGTCATCGCGGGAGCCGAGAGGCACGTGATGGACATGTTCCCGAAGCTCAAGGACCCGCGCTACCCGCCGCTGCCGCAGGAGCTGAAGTTCCTGCACGCGGAAGAGATCCTGGACATGTATCCGGATCTGCCGCGCAAGCAGCGCGAGACCCAGATCCTCCAGAAGTACCCGGCCATCTTCATCATCGGGATCGGCTGGGTGCTGAAGGACGGGTATCCGCACGAGATGCGCGCCGCCGACTACGACGACTGGGTGACCCCGACCAAGTCGGACGACGGCAAGCCGATGCACGGCCTGAACGGTGACATCCTGGTGTGGAACCCCGTGACCAAGCGGCGCCACGAGCTCAGCTCGATGGGCATCCGGGTGACCAAGGAGACGCTGAAGCAGCAGCTGGAGATCAGCGGCCAGCTCGATTTCCTGAAGCTGCCGTACCACCAGGCCATCATGAAGGACGAGATCCCGCTCAGCGTGGGCGGCGGCATCGGGCAGTCACGCACGGTGATGTACCTGCTCCGGAAGGCGCACCTCGGCGAGGTGAGCGTGACGGTGTGGCCGGAGGCGCTGAACCGGATCTGTGAAGAGCGGAATATCCACGTGCTGAAGTGAGGGGTGAGGGGTGAGTCGTAAGACGTTCAAGTGAGACGTGAGAGGTGGAAAGGCGTGAGAGGTGAAGCGACCTCTCACGCCTTCCGCTTCTCTCTTCTCACTGGAACCTCTCACCTCTCACCGAGCACCTCTCACGTTAGTATTCCTCCCGTGCCCTGGCCCTTCGCCTCCCTGTGGGACACCGGCCTGACGTTCGAGGCCTTCGTCGGGCAAGCCACCCAGCAGCGCGAGCTGTGGTCCGGGGTGTACCGGACGGCGCAGGTGCCGGAGTGGGCCAGGGAGGCGGCGTCGAAGCTCGGACGACGGTTCCGCCTGGTGGTGCTGGCCGAGGACTGGTGCGGGGACGCGTCGAGCACGGTGCCGGTGGTGGCGCGCTTCGCCGAGGCGGTGGGGATCGAGCTCCGGATCCTGCGGCGCGGCCAGCATCCGGAGGTGATGGATCGCTACCTCGGCCCCGGCGGTGCCCGGGCAATTCCCGTGGTGATCGTGCTGTCGGACGCGATGGAGGAGATCGGCCACTGGGGCTCGCGACCCGCGGAGCTGCAGGCGTTCGTGATGGGGGAGCGGTCTAGGGGCCGGACGTCCAAGGACTACTTCGCGGAGGTGCGGCGATGGTATGCCAGGGACCGCGGCGAATCGACGCTGCGGGAGATCCTGGCGGTGATGGAGGGGCGTGACGGACCGGCGTAGCCCGCCGGGTGTACGTATCTTCCTGACCAGATCCCAGCACTGCCGCCGAACCACTTCTCCCGAGGAGCGCGAATGCGCCAAGGCCTCGCCGTGCCACTCATTGCCGCAAGCGCCGCCCTGGCCGCAGGCTCGGCGGCGCGGGCCCAGCAGCCCTCGGCCCAGCTCGCCACCCTGGAGGTCGGCCAGGCAGCGCCCGACTTCGCGGTGACGGGGGCCACCCGCTACGGAATCCTGCAGGACCAGGTGCGTCTCAGCGCCTACCGCGGCAAGACCGTGGTGCTCGCCTTCTTCTTCAAGGCGAGGACCCGCGGCTGAACGATCCAAATGCACGCGTACCGTGATCAGTACGCGAAGCTGTTTCACGGCGGACAGAACGTCGTCCTCATCGCCATCAGCGCCGACTCGGCGGACGCCCTGGCGAGCTGGGCGCGCGACGACCAGTTCCCCTTCCTGATGGCGAGCGACACCGGGTCGGTCGTGGGCAAGCTGTACGGCGCCTACGCCCAGCGCGCCAACCTGGACAACCGCACGCTCTACGTCGTAGGGCCGGACGGGAAGATCGCGTGGAAGGCTGCCCCGTTCCGGGAGATCGATCCGACGGCGTACACCGAGCTCGGAGCCGCGATCGACCGGGTGGCGGGAGTCGACTCGACCGCAAGCCACTAGGCGGCGGATCGGACGATGGAGAAGCGGGCCCGGCATGGCCGGGCCCTCGTGCCGACCGGCCCTCCCGACATATGGAAGATCTGTTGCTATGGCTGTAGATTCCTGATTCCGGAATATGGAACGACAACCGACCATCCGTCCCAGCGACGTGGCCGTGGCGCTCCACCTGGCTCGCACGCCGGAGGCACGCTACGCGGACGTCGCGCGCGTCGTTCACGTGGGAGTGGCGGAGGCACACCGTGGCGTCCGGCGGCTCCAGCTGGCCGGCCTCGTGATGCCTGGGGAGCGGCGGGTGGACCGGCAGGCGCTGGTGGAGTTCCTGGTGCACGGCGTGCGGTACGTGTTCGCTCCCGTCCTGGGCGCCGAAACGTCGGGCATCGCGACCGCCGCGGCGTCGCCGGCGCTCGCCGGGAAATTTCCGGCGGGGGCGACCGTCGTGTGGCCGCACGCGGAGGGGAAGGCCAGGGGCAGCAGCCTCGTGCCGCTGTATCGAGGGGCCGCGGCCGCGGCGCTCGAGGATCCGTGGCTGTATCGCGCGCTGGCTCTGGTGGACGTGCTGCGCATCGGTCAGCTGCAGGAGCGTCGGCAGGCCCGCGCGCTGCTGGACGAGGATCTGGGGGCGCGGCCGGGGTGAGCCCGGCCGGCGTCACCGTCGGGCGGGGCTAGCTCCCCAGGGCTCGCCGGGTGGCTGCCTCGATGTCCTGGTCCGATCCGGTCCCGGTGTAGACGACTCGGCCCCGCGCGTCGACCACCACCACGTACGACGTCGTAGGCGCCTGATAGGCACGGACCGCCGCACCGGTCGCGTCGAACAGGAAGCGGAAGGGGTAGCCGTGCTCTTCGGCGTGGCGCTTCACGCTCGCCGCGGTCTCGTTCACCGCCACGGCGACCTCCACGAAGTCCACGCGGTCCGCGTACCTGGCGTGGGCCGCGAGGACCCTGGGCATCAGCGCCGCGCAGATGGGGCACCAGGTGGCCCAGAACTCGATGACGACCGGCTTCTTGCCCACCAGGCTCCAGAGATCCACCGGGTGCCCGTCGAGGTCCTGCACCGCGGCCGCCGGAGCGACGGACCCGACCGGGAGCCCGACGTCGTCGTCCTGCGCGCGGGCCGGAGCCGGACGCGCGAGCATGAGGGCGGCGGCGGCGGGGATCGCCGCCCGGAGCGTGCGTCTCACCACACCTGACCCGCGAGCACGAAATAGTACTCGGCCATGATCAGGAGTACTGCGCCTGCGCCCCGCTTGATCCACTCCAGCCACCGGCCCGACCGCGGCAACGCGCCGAGGCTGCCCGAGAACAGGCCTGCGGCGATCAGGATCGCCGTCATTCCGAGGGCGAAGACGAAGAGGTAGACGAAGCCGAGGACGCCGCTGCGCGTCGCCGCCACCCAGGTCAGCACGGCCGCGAAAGCAGGGGCGCCGCACGGCGCCGCCACGATGCCGCTCGTGGCGCCCAACAGGAACACGGCGGGATAGGAGCCCCCCGAGAGCCCGCCGGCCCAGGTCAGGAGCCTGGCCGGGGCGTTGACCGGGATGGTGCCGAGCATCGCGAGCCCGAAGATGAGCAGCAGATTGCCGACGATCAGGCGAGCCCACGGACTCGACGACACCGCCCCGAACAGACTCCCCGACAGGCCGGCGATCAGCCCCAGCACCGCGTACAGCAGCGCCAGCCCGGCCGCGTAGGTGAGCGTGAGTCCCGCGGTCCGGCGCCTCCCGCGCCCGGCCGCGCCGCCGCCGATGATGCCCACCGTGATGGGGATCATCGGATAGATGCAGGGCGTGAGGCTGGTCGAGATCCCCGCGATGAACAGCGCGCCGAGCGCCGCGATCGGGTGGTCGCGGAGCAGGGGCCCGACGCCGATCGCGAGGGCGATGCCGGGATGCACGATGAAGAATAGCAGGAACGGGCCGGGGCGATGACGACGATCGCGGAGCGGTGGGCGGGGTGCCGCGAACCCCGGTCAGTATCCCAGGGTGGCCGTCGTCCCGAACTGCAGGTGCGCGTCGGGACTCCAGCCGACCTCGAAGCCGAAGAAGGACGCCCGGCCGAACTGGGCGATGGCTCCCACGCCGTAGCCGCTGTGCAGGCCGGACCAGCGGAACCGCTCGTTCTGGTTCCACACGCGGCCGGCGTCGGCGTGGGTCACGAGCCACAGCCGGATGGGACTCAGGCCGAGGGTCGCGTCCCAGTACTTGTAGCGGAGGTCCGCGCTGGCCAGCGCCGTGTTCGGGCCGAGCCAGCGGCCCTGGATGTTCTGGCGCAGCGTGGTCGTGCCGCCGAAGCCGTCTTCCGGCAGCCAGCTGGTCAGGCGCTCGTAGGCGACGTAGAACGGCAGCGCGCCGAAGGCGAGCTGCGCCGACTGCCGGAAGGCGGCCACCGTCTCCGTGCCGAGCCGCACGAACTCGCTCGCGTCGAAGGCCCAGCGCGTGTAGTCGAAATCACCCGCGCCCTTGAGGGCCCGGGCCGCCACCGCCTCCACGAAGATCCCCCGCGACGGGGAAGCCTCCTCGTCCCGCGTGTCGAGCAGGAGCGCGGCCCGGACCTCGAGCCCGTTGGTCGTGCCGGTATCCGACGCGGCGCCGCTCGCCAGGTCGGTGCCGAGCGCCGTGGGCGCGCCGCCAAGCGCCTCGGCGCGGTAGTGGCGGTACTGGGCGCCGAGCAGCACGCGCACCGGGCCCGCCACGCGGCGCTGGACGCCGACGAGCGCGGTGGTCCGGGTGAGCGAGTAGCGGTAGTAGTGGCTGTCGCCGCCGTTCGCGGCCTCCAGCGAGTCGTCGATCCGGCTGTCGTTGCCGAGACCGAAGTAGGGCGCCCGCCGGAAGCGCTCGTAGCCGCCGATGACCAGGAACCGCCAGCCGGGGACCCGCCCCGGGTTGTTGTAGGTGAGGGAGAAGGTCTCCGTGCCGCTGGTCGAGATGCTCGCGCCCGGGTCGATGGCGGCGCCGCTGGGAATCGGACCGGGAGGCGCCGACTTCCACCACCCTCCGACCAGCACGGCGCCGAGTCCCTCGAGCGAGCTGTAGGTCGGGACGGGGAACAGCACGAACGACCAGGGCTCCTCGGGCACCTGGGCGGGCGCGGCCGCGGGCGCCGCGAGCGCGAGGGCGGCCAGGCCCGTGGCGGCCGCCGCCCCGGACAGCCTCACTGTCCCGCGGGCCTTTCGTACAGGTGCGCGCAATCGACCAGCCGCGCCTCGCGGCCGTCGTGGACGGCGAACTGGGAGCCGGGGAAGAAGCCGGCCGCGCCGAACTCGCCGCGCTTGTTCACGGCGTAGTAGTTCAGCCCGTACGTGGGCCGGCCGGCCGCGTCGAGCAGCCGAGGCTCGCTCATCGCGACGGCGCGGCGCAGGGTCTCGAGGCAGGCGTCGGTCGGCGACAACCCGCGCCGCATCCCCTCCACCGTCGCGAAACCGCCGCAGACCATGATGTTGCACTCGCCGAGGCCGGTGGATCCGGCCGCCCCGACGTCGTTGTCGACGTACAGACCGGCGCCGACGATCGGCGAGTCGCCGACGCGCCCCGGGATCTTCCATGCCAGGCCGGCCGTCGTCGTGACCGACGACACGTCGCCGCCGGCGTTGACCGCGCTGCAGTTGATGGTGCCGTGCGGAGGCGTGGGGAACAGCTCGCCCTCGGGCACGTCGCGGTAGTTGTCGTCCGGGTTGAGGTTGGCCCGCCACCGCAGCCAGGCCTGTCGCGCCTTCTCGGTGAGCAGGTTCTCGATCTGGAAGCCGAACTGCACCGCGAAGTCCTGGGCCCCCTTGCCGACGAGCAGCACGTGCCGGGTGTACTTCAGCACGCACTTCGCCACCTCGCTCGGCGTCTTGATGCCCTCGAGCGCACCGACGGCGCCGGCCCGCTTGGTCGGCCCGTGCATGCACGCGGCGTCGAGCTGCACGACGCCCTCGGCGTTGGGGAGGCCGCCGTACCCCACCGACATGTCGTCGGGGTCGAGCTCCTGGATCTTCACCGCCTCGACGACGGCGTCCAGCGTGTCGGTGCCGCGGGTCGCGATGAGGTCCATCGCGCGCGCGACGCCGCGGATCCCATTCGCCGAGGCCACGACGCACGGCCTCGCGGGCGGCCGCAGGATCACGGCGGGCGCGGCCACGGGACCGCTGCCCCGGCGGACGGCGGTGCGCACCAGCGGCACCGCGGCGGCGCTGCTCAGGACGAAGTCGCGGCGGGACAGCGAGTCGGTCACGGGGACTCCTGGGGCGGGTGGGGCGGGGGCGGGGGCGACGTCGGCGGAGAAGATACCGCGCGCGGGACGCGGATGGCCACCGCGCCGAATCGCGCGCGGCCCGACAACGTGTAGCGGGCGTCGGCGAGCAGCACCTCCCAGCCCTCGCCCGAGCGCAGCACCTCGTAGACCGGGAAGCGGGCCCAGGCGAGGAAGATGCGTCCCTGGTCGGTGGCCGCCGCGGCGGCCCGCACGGCGGGCGCGTCCACGCCGGTGTAGCGCTCGACCGGCGGCCCCTCGGGCCGGTAGTGCGGCCGGTGGAGCCAGTCGAACGAGCCCAGCTCGTAGACCGTGTCGCGCCGGATCACGACGTCCCGGCGGAACGGGTCGAGCGGCCGCGGCGACACCATCAGGGCGCCGGCCGGCGGGCCCGCCTCCGCGGCCGCGGCGCTCCGGACGATCGCCCGGGCGGCGAGGTTCGAGACCGCCATCGCGGCGACGTAGGCGACGGCGATGCCCAGCGCCCAGCGCGCGGGCCACCCGGGTCGTGGACTGCCGCGGCGCCGGAGCTCGCGCGAGATCAGCCAGCCGAGCCCCAGGGCCAGCCACATCCACGGGTCCACGATGAACAGCGTGTCGCCGTGGAACCAGTGCGCGCTGAACGGCATCAGCAGCCGCACGCCGTAGGTGTTGCACAGGTCGAGCAGCGGATGGGTGAGCACCGCCACCAGCGCCAGCCACAGCAGCACCCGGGGCGCGGCCGGCTCCCGCTCCGGGTGGCGGCGGAGGCGCACCCATCGGTCCCAGGCGAGCATCAGGCCGGCGAGCACGAACGGCCACACCGCCATCGCCAGGACGCCGTGGGTCCAGCCGCGCCGGAACCCGAGTGCCTCGACCGGGCGGTTCAGCCAGTAGAGAATGCCGTCCACGTCCGGGATGTTCGCCCCGATCAAGAGCGTGGCGGTCGCGAGCGCGGACTTCTTCCGCAGCCCGGCTTCCGCCAGCGCCGCGCCGACCAGGGTGTGGCAGAGGTTGTCCATGCGTGTTTCGGCTTGACGCCGCCGGGGCGCCGTGCCATGTAGGGGAAGCCTGCCGCTGACGTCGTTCCCGTTGTCCGCACCCCGAGGCGCCGGCCATGCTCGAGACGCTGGATCTCGACAAGAAAATCGACAAGGAAGCCTACGACAAGTCGTTCCCCGTGCTGCGCGACAAGCTGCGGGACCTCCAGCGGCGGTGCTTCGACGCCAAGATCCCGGTGGCCGTGGTGTTCGAGGGGTGGGACGCGTCCGGGAAGGGAGAGAGCATCGCCAAGCTGGTCGAGCGCCTCGACCCGCGCGGCGTGAAGGTGCACCCGATCTCGGCCCCGCTCGAGGAGGAGCGGCTGCGCCCGTTCCTGTGGCGCTTCTGGACCCGGATCCCCGCGCGCGGCGAGGTGGCGGTGTTCGACCGGTCGTGGTACGGCCGCGTGCTGGTCGAGCGCGTCGAGAAGCTGATCAAGCCTGAGCAATGGCGCAGCGCCTACAACGAGATCGCCCAGTTCGAGCGGATGCTGACCGACGACGGGATGGCGATCGTCAAGTTCTGGCTGCACATCAGCGAAAAGGAGCAGAAACGCCGCTTCAAGGAGATCGAGAAGAGCAAGTACGACGCGTGGCGCGTCACCAAGGAGGACTGGGAGCACCACCGGCAGTACGACGCGTACGCGGAGGCCGCCGAGGAGGCGTTCGAGCGGACCAACACGGCGTACGCCCCGTGGACGATCGTCGAGGCCACCGACAAGCGGTATCGCCTGATCAAGATCTTCAAGACCCTCGCCGACGCGATGCAGACGGCGGTGAACGCGAAGGCACAGCAGCCGTCCACTCCGAAGCGGGCGCCGCGCGCCAGCGTCTCGGTGCAGGCCTTGAAGGAGATGGAGACGGTCCTCGACAAGGTGGACCTGACCAAGGCGCTGAAGCGGAAGGACTACGAGGAGCAGCTCAAGGAGTACCAGGTCCGCCTGCGCCAGCTCGAGTTCACGTGTTTCGAGGAGCGGCGGCCGGTGAGCATCGGGTACGAGGGGTGGGATGCCGCCGGAAAGGGCGGCAACATCCGCCGGGTGACCGAGGCGCTCGATCCGCGCGGCTACTCGGTGATTCCCATCGCGGCGCCGAAGGGCGACGACGCGACCCACCACTACCTGTGGCGGTTCTGGCGTCAGATTCCCAAGGCCGGGCACCTCGCGATCTTCGACCGGACGTGGTACGGCCGGGTGCTGGTCGAGCGGGTGGAGGGCTTCTGCACGGAAGCGGAATGGCGCCGCGCCTACCAGGAGATCAACGAGTTCGAGCTGTCGCTCACCAACGCCGGGATGATCGTGGTGAAGTTCTGGCTGCACATCTCGAAGGACGAGCAGCTGCGGCGGTTCAAGGAGCGGGAGAAGATCGAGTACAAGCAGTACAAGATCACGGAGGAGGACTGGCGCAACCGGGACAAGTGGGACGCCTACCGGCAGGCCGTGGTCGACATGCTCCAGAACACCAGCACCTCCTACGCGCCGTGGACGATCGTGGAGGCGAATGACAAGCTGTGGGCCCGGATCCGCACGCTGCGCACCATCGTGGAGGCGATCGAGGGCGGGCTGGGCCGCAGGAAGGGCGGCAAGGACAAGAAGAGAAAGGCCTAGCGCCGGGCCCGCGGCGGCGGAGAGCTTGCCGGCGCGCGGACCGTCCGCTTAACTAAACGCTCCTGCACGCGGGTTCCGGATGTTCGGATTGGAGCACCTCTCGGCGACCACGGCCAAGGGACGGTTCGTCTTCCTCGTCATGGTCATGGTCGTCGTGACGGCCGTCGCACTGCTCGAAGGTGCGGTGCTGGGCTCGGCGGTGCCGCTCGTGGCCGCGATGTTCGGGTGGGCGGTGATCCTGATGTACGGCGTCGTCGAGGGCGCGCTGTTCGAGCGGGCGGGCCGGGGCGTCGCCGCGATCACCCTGCCGAGCGGCTCGGCCACCCCGTCCGTGAACCAGCACTCCAACATCGAGGCCCTGGTCGCGCGCGGCCGGCTCGCCGAGGCGGCCGACGCCTACCGGGCCGTCATCGCGGCGGATCCGCGCGATCTGGTGGCGTGCGAGCGGCTGGGGCAGCTCGCGTTGCGGGAGCTGAAGGACCCGCAGCTGGCGCTGTTCGCGGCGCGCGAGGGCGAGAAGCGGGCGCCCGATCCCCGCCGGCAGGCCGGGTTCGCGCTGCTCGTGGCGAACATCTGCCGCGACGACCTCAAGGACTACGGCCGGGCCGTGGTGGAGCTGCGGCGGATCCTGGCCCGCTACCCCGACGTCCCCAACGCCGGCCGCCTCCGCGCGGAGATCGAGGAGCTGAAGGCGATGCACTTGGAGGCGCGATGACCCGGCGGGCACGGCTGGACCCGGGCATCTTCCACCTGCCCGCCGAGAAGATGCGGGCGGGCTACTATTCCGACAAATACTTCGTCCGCACCCGGGACATCCTGCTGGCCAACGGCTACCGGCCGCGGGTCACGATGCAGGTGTTCGGGAAAGCGCCAGCGTACCTCGGCGGGATCGACGAGGCCATCGCCATCCTCAAGCAGTGCGCCGTCGAGTGGAAGGATCTCGACGTGCGGGCGCTGTACGACGGCGACGAGATCCAGCCGTGGGAGACGGTGATGCTGATCGAGGGGCCGTATGACGCGTTCGCGCACCTTGAGACGCTGTACCTCGGCGTGCTGGCGCGGCGGACCAAGGTGGGCACGAACACGCGGCGGGTGGTGGACGCGGCGCGGCCCAAGGAAGTGATGTTCTTCCCGGCGCGGCACGATCACTGGCTGGTCCAGACCGGGGACGGCTGGGCCGCCCACATCGCCGGCGCCATCGGCGTCTCGACCGACGCCCAGGCCTCGTGGTGGGGGAGCGAGGGCGTGGGCACGGTGCCGCACGCCCTGATCGCCGCCTACGGCGGTGACACCGTGCTGGCGACCCGCAAGTTCGCCGAGCACGTCCCCGAGTCGGTGCGGGTCATCACCCTGGTGGACTTCGAGAACGACTGCGTCGGCACCAGCCTCGCCTGCGCCCGCGCCCTCGGCGCACGGCTGTACGGCGTCCGCCTCGACACCTCGGAGACGATGGTGGACAAGTCGCTGGTCCCCGAGATGGGCCACTTCAAGCCGACCGGCGTGAACCCGCAGCTGGTGTGGAACGTGCGGCGCGCGCTGGACCGCGAGGGGTTCGGGCGGGTCCGGATCGTCGTGTCCGGCGGCTTCACCGTCGAGAAGATCCGGCAGTTCGAGGAGCTGGGCGTGCCGGTGGACGCCTACGGCGTGGGCTCGTCGCTGTACCAGGGCCGGTTCGACTTCACGGCGGACGTGGTGAAGGTGGACGGCCGGCCGTGCGCCAAGGTCGGTCGCGAGTACCGGCCCAACCCGAAGCTGGAGCGGGTCGACTAGCGGCCCGGTCCTGCTCTTGCATGATCATGCACGCCGTTGCATGATTATTCACCGGCCGGTCGAGGCGGGCGCCTCGGCCGGCCGGCTTCTTCATGGCCCATGCCCTTCTCCCCACGCTCGGACGGCAGGCCGCGCTGCAGGCGCGGCGGGTCGTCATCAAGCTCGGCACCGCCGTGCTCGCCGGTGACGACGGGGCCGCGGCGTCCGGCCGGCTGGGAGCGTTCGTCGAGTCGGCGGTGGCGCTGCGGCGGGCGGGCCGGGAGGTGGTGGTGGTGTCCTCGGGCGCGGTGCGCCTGGGCGCGCGCCGGCTCGGGATCGTGGGGAGGCCCGCCGGCGGCGCCGCGGCCCGGGCCTGTGCGGCCGTGGGGCAGGGACGGCTGATGGCCGGCTGGACGGAGGCGTGCGACCGGGCCGGCGTGGCGGCGGCCCAGCTGCTGCTCACCGAGGAGGACTTCGCCGCGGCCGGCCGCCGGACGGTCCTGCGCTCGACCCTGCGCACGCTCCTGGAGCTGGGCGTGCTGCCAGTGCTCAACGAGAACGACGCGGTCGCCGCCGCGGCGCGGAGCGCGGGCGGCGGCGGCGGGCGCCGGGGCGCCGGGCTCGGCGACAACGACCGGCTCTCCGCGCTGGTCGCGGTCGGGCTGCGCGCGGATCTGCTGCTGATCCTCACCGACGTCGCCGGATTGCTGAGCGCGGACCCCAGCGGTCCGCGCTCGGGCCGGCTGATTCCGGTGGTGAAGCGCGTGACGCCGCGGCTCGAGCGCGCCGCGGGCGGACCGCGGGCCGGGCGCGGGGGCATGCGCTCCAAGCTCGAGGCCGCGCGGCTGGCCACCGACGCCGGCTGCGCGGTGGTGGTGGCCGACGGGCGCAATCCGCGCGTCATCGAGCGGGTGTGCGCCGGGGAGGCGATCGGTACGCTGTTCATGCCGCGGCGGCCCGGTCCTTCGCGAGATGCCTGAGCGCACCGCCGCAGCCGCCGTGCCTGAGTTGGCCCGGCGCGCTAGCCTGGCGGCGCGCACGCTGGCGCGGATGCCGGCGACCGACCGGAACCGCGCGCTCGAGGGCGTCGCGCGGGCGCTCGAGCACGAGGCGAAGCCGATCCTGGAGGCCAACGCCCGCGACCTCGAGTCGGCCGATGCCCTGGTGGCGTCGGGGCGGCTCTCCGCCGCGGCGCGGCAGCGCCTCAAGCTCGACGGAGACAAGCTCGGCGGCCTGGCGGCGGGCGTGCGCCAGGTCGCGGCCCTCGACGACCCGATCGGGCGCGTCACCCTGTCCACCGAGCTGGACGAGGGGCTGCGGCTCGATCGGGTGACCTGCCCGCTGGGCGTGGTGGGGGTGGTGTTCGAGTCGCGGCCCGATGCGCTGGTGCAGATCGCCGCGCTGTGCCTCAAGAGCGGCAACGCGGTGCTGCTCAAGGGCGGACGCGAGGCGGAGCACTCCAACCGGGCGCTGTTCACGGTCCTCCGGCGCGCGGCCATCGAGGCGTGCGTGCCGGCGGACGCGATGGCGCTGCTGGAGAGTCGCGACGACGTCGCGGCCCTGCTCGAGGCGGAGCGTCACGTGGACCTGATCGTGCCGCGCGGCTCCAACGCGCTGGTCCGGTTCGTCCAGGAGCACACGCGCATCCCCGTGCTCGGCCACGCCGAGGGCCTGTGCCACGTGTACGTGGACCGGGCGGCGGACCTGGACCGGGCGCTGGCCATCACGCTCGACGCCAAGGTGCAGTACCCGGCCGTGTGCAACGCCGTCGAGACGCTCCTGGTGCACGCGGCGGTGGCGTCCGCCTTCCTCCCGCGCGCGGTCGAGGCGCTGGCGGCCCGCGGTGTCGAGGTCCGTGCCGAGCCGGCCGCCGCGGCGGCGGCCGGGAGCGCGGCCCGGCTGGTCCCCGCGACCGACGCCGACTGGGACACCGAGTACTGCGACCTGGTGCTGGCGGTGAAGGTCGTCGGCTCGCTCGACGAGGCGATCGCCCACATCAACGCCCACGGGTCCCGGCACACCGACGCCATCGTCACCGAGGACCCGGCGGCCGCACGCCGGTTCTGCTCGGACGTCGACGCCGCCGGCGTGTTCGTGAACGTGTCGACGCGGTTCTCGGACGGCTTCCGCTACGGCTTCGGCGCCGAGCTCGGCATCAGCACCGGCAAGCTGCACCCGCGCGGCCCGGTCGGGCTGGAAGGGCTGGTCACCTACAAGTACCACCTGGTCGGGGCCGGGCACGTCGTGGCGGACTACGTGGGGCCCGGCGCCCGGCCGTTCACCCACCGCCGGCTGGCCTGAGCCGGCCGGACGGGCCGCCGGCCCCGTCGCGGGCCCGTCTCCACAGGGGGGCTTGCGGGGCGCCGGCCGATGCATAATAATACATCCCAGTGCATAGCTATTCACTGTCCTCGACCCTGGAGCGCGCGATGAGCCGTGACAAGAAGAAGCCGGTGCCGAAGTCCCAGCCTCCCGAGGCGTTCGGCATCTAGCGGCCATCCGGCAGCCAGCGACGGGGCCCGCTCGCGATCGAGCGGGCCCCGTGCTTTTGGGGTACGTTTTCAGCCGCCATGGCCTCCGCCGTCCCCGCCGCGCGCCGCGACGATCACCGCGCGGCCGTCCTCGCCGGCTTCCTCGGCTGGACGCTCGACGCGTTCGACTTCTTCCTGGTCGTGATGACCCTGACGGCCATCGCGCGGGAGTTCCACCGGACGGACGCCGAGGTGGCGTTCTCCATCACGGTGACCCTGGCGTTCCGGCCGGTGGGCGCCTTCGTGTTCGGCCTCCTGGCCGACCGCTACGGCCGGCGCGCGCCGTTGATGGCCGACCTCATCTTCTACTCGGCGGTGGAGGTTCTGTCGGGGCTGGCGCCGAGCTTCGGGGCCTTCCTGGCCCTGCGGGCGCTGTTCGGCATCGGGATGGGCGGCGAGTGGGGTGTGGGCGCTTCGCTGGTGATGGAGAAGGTGCCGCGGCGGCTGCGCGGGGTGTTCTCCGGCCTGCTCCAGCAGGGCTACGCAGTGGGCTACCTGCTGGCGGCGGTGTGCTTCTTCTTCGTGTTCCCCCGCTGGGGATGGCGGCCGCTGTTCTTCATCGGCGGGCTGCCCGCCCTGCTGGCCCTGTTCATCCGCTTGCGGGTGCGGGAGTCCGAGGTCTGGCAGCGCTCCCGGGAGACGAGCTGGGCCGGCCTCGGCCGCTCCGTGGCGCGCCACTGGAAGCTGTTCCTCTACCTGGTGCTGCTCATGGCGATGATGAACTTCGTCTCGCACGGCACCCAGGACCTGTACCCGACGTTCCTGCAGCGCGACTGGGGTTTCACGCCGACCCGGCGGGCCGCGCTCACCGCCTTCTCGATGGTGGGCGCCATCACGGGCGGCATCCTGGTGGGCCTGGTCTCCGACCGGTGGGGCCGCCGGCGCTCGATCGCGGTGGCCCTGGTCGGGGCGCTCGCGACCATCCCGCTGTGGGCGTTCGCGCCGTCGCTGGCGATGCTGGTGGCGGGGGCGTTCCTGATGCAGTTCTTCGTGCAGGGCGCCTGGGGCGTCATCCCGGCGCACATCACGGAGCTGGCGCCCGACGCAGTTCGCGGCTTCCTGCCGGGGTTCGCCTACCAGTGCGGCGTGCTGATCGCGGGCACCATCGCCACCCTCGAGGCGCTGGCTGCGCGCCGCACCGGGTATGCCGTGGCCATGGCCGTGACCGGGGGGGTCGTCTTCTCGGTGTGCGCGCTCGTGGCGCTCCTCGGGCCAGAGCGGCGCGGAATCGAGTACGGCGGGACACGCTGAGGGGGGCCGGGCGGGCCACCGTGCGGGGTCGCACGCCGCCCGTGAGTGCCCGGATTCCCGCTCGCCCCGAGGCCTCCCCCGGGTCGATGGACACCGCCCCGGCCGCAGGGTTATGTTCGCCGCACCTTGACCGGGAGATTCCATGGGTATTCTCGGCGATGCGCTCCGCAAGCTCACCGGCGCCGCGGGCGCCGCGGGCCCCCAGGCGGGAAGCAACGCTCTGCTCCAGCATGTCATCACCATGATCAACGACCCGTCAACGGGCGGTCTCCAGGGCCTGGTGGACAAGTTCCACGCGAAGGGGCTCGGTGGGGTCGTGAGCTCATGGGTGGGCACGGGGCAGAACCAGCCGATCAGCGCCGAGCAGATCACCCAGGCGCTCGGTAGTCACGTCCAGCAGATCGCTCAGGCTTCCGGCACGCCGGCCTCGGCGGTGGCTCAGCAGCTCGCTTCGCTGCTGCCGTCCGTGATCGACAAGCTGACGCCGCAGGGCTCCATCCCCGCGGGCGGCGCGCTGGCGCAGGGGCTGGCGATGCTGAAGAACACGCTGGGAGCGGCGGCGGCCCCCGGCGCGCCGGCCTCGTCCACGACACCTCCGAGGAGTGCTCCATGAAATCACCGATCCGTTTGGCCGCAGCCGCGGCGATCGCACTGCTCGTCGCGACTCCCGCGTGGCTCGCGGCGCAGGCTGCGCCTGCCGGCGCCACGTTCAAGTGCAAGGACGGCACGTATTCGACCGCGTCCACGACCCGCGGCGCCTGCTCGCGGCACGGCGGCGTCGCCCAGTCGCTGAGCGGCGCGCCCGCGGCTCCGGCCCCGGCCGCAGCGCCCGCTCCGGCCGCCGCGCCCGCGGCGGCGGGGGCGCCACCCGCCGGCGCCCACTTCAAGTGCAAGGATGGCACGTACTCCACCGCGGCCACGCCCCGTGGGGCGTGCTCCCGGCACGGCGGCGTCGCTGGATCCGTCGGCGGGGCTCCCGCAGCGCCCGCACCGGCCGCGGCCCCTGCGCCCACGGCTCCCGCCCCCGCCGCGCAGGCCCCGGCGGCTGCGGCGCCGAGCGGCCCCGCTCCGGCCGGCGCGACCGCGCTGTGCAAGGACGGCACGTATTCGAACAGCCAGCATCGGAGCGGCACCTGCTCCCGCCACGGTGGCGTTTCCCAGTGGCTGAAGCAGGTTCCGAACTAGCCGGTCCCCGAGCGCGCGAGCGGCGCACGACCGCGTCGCGCCGGGAAGGAGAGATCCGCACGACCACCGCGCCCGGCTCCACGCCGGGCGCGGTGCGTTCGCCGCCCCGGAGGCGTTGAGGCGCGAACGACACGTGCGGCGAGCGAGATCACGCCGGCGCGGGGCTCCGTCCGCTGCGAGGTCCACCGAAAGGAGAGGTCATGTTCCACATCATCTGGTCGATCATCGTCGGATTCGTCGCAGGTCTCATCGCACGAGCCGTTCTGCCGGGTGCGGACCACATGGGCGTCATCGCCACCACCGCGGTGGGGATCGTGGGCTCGATCATCGGCGGCCTCATCGGCAACGTGATCAAGAAGCCGGCGCCGGGCGCCAAGTTCCATCCGGCCGGTTTCCTGATGTCGATCGTGGGCGCGATCGTCCTGCTGATCGTCATCAGGTTCCTGCGCTAGCAACGACGCTCCGCCCGTGGCGCGGTGGCCGGCGGGCCACCGCGCCGCGGCGGCGGGAACCGGCGGCGCTCTACGCCGTCCCGCTCACATCCTCGCGTCGCCTCCCTCCAGCCTGAACACGACGGCGACCCGGATCCGCACGCGGACCGGGTGGCCACCGATGCGCCCGGGCCGGTAGACCGAGCCCGCCACGACCGCCCGGGCCGGTGCCTCGAACAGCGCATTGGTCGCGTCGAGCACGGTCATCGAGCCCGGCTCCGCGTGCCCCGTCGTGTCGATCACGGCTTCGACGACGGCGCGACCGCCGATGCCGGCCTGCCGCAGCACGTCGGGGAAGTGCGCGGCGGGATGATTGATCAACTCGGGGGGCTGCTCGACCCGACGATCGGCGTAGACCTCGCCGGCGGGCACAGTGTCCGGCGTGGTGCGCACGGACGCAGCCGGATCGGTGGACTCGATGCCGAAGCGCGACGGATCGAACGGCGCCGCCGCCGGCGCGGGGATGGCCGTCGGGACGGTCTGCGGCGTGATCAACGGCGGCGGCACCGGCGCGGGCACCGAGCCCAGGCCGGGCAGCGGCGCCACCGGCGCCCGGGGCGGCGGGACCATCCACACGAGCCTGACGGCCGGCCGCAGGGATGCCGGCAAGACGTGCGTCTGGATGGTGGCGACCACGGCGCCCGTGATCAGGGCGGCGTGCACGAGCAGCGACACCACCGCGCCGGCGCGTGCGTCGTGGCGCGGGAGCTCCATCAGGAACGCGACCACGGCTCCTCCTTGTTGGTCCCTGAGGAGAGGGTACCGGCGGACGATGAATGGCCGATGAGGCGGAGATTACGGACGGCTGTCGGCCGGCTTACGAGTCGGGTTCGAGCGCGGCTGCGACCGCCGCGCGGGGAGGTCTCGTGCCGGTCGTGCGTGATTGACCTCCCCCGGCCGGGCGGTGAGCTTTAGGCCGGCCGGCCGAGCGGAGGCGCCATGGCGAACGTGGTTTTCTGGGACGTCGACACCCAGTACGACTTCATGCACGCTGACGGCAAGCTGTACGTGCCGGATTCCGAAGCGATCATCGCCAACCTGAAGCGCCTCACCGACTACGCCCACGCCAGGGGCATCCGGATCATCGCCAGCGCCGACGACCACGTGCCGGGCCACCGCGAGCTGTCGCACGCCCCGGACTTCAAGGAGACGTTTCCCGAGCACTGCATGCGCGGCACGCGAGGACAGGCGAAGATCCCCGAGACTCGCCTTCGCGAGCCGCTGGTGATCGAGCCCGGCCGCGAGGACCCGGCCTCCCTCGCCGACCGCGTGCGCGCCCATCCCGCCGACATCCTTTTCCACAAACACTGGTTCGACGTCTTCACGAACGAAAACGTCGAGACGGTGCTCGGCATTCTCGGACCCCGGGCGGTCGTGCTGTACGGCGTCGCCCTGGATGTGTGCAACAGGTACGCGCTGGAGGGTTTGCTGAAGCGCTACTCGCAATTGCGGCTCTTCGCCGTCAGCGACGCGATGAAGCCCATCGATCGAGAAATGGCACAGCGTTTGCTCGATGCTTGGGCTCAACAGGGGGTACACATCGTGAAGACGAGAGAGATCGTGGAGGGCTGGCTGGTGGACAGCCTGCTGGCCGCATGACCACCCCGTTCGGGAAGTTCTTCCTGCCGGGGCCGACCGAGGTCCTGCCCGAGGTGGCGCAGGCCCAGACCCTGCCGATGATCGGGCACCGGGGCGCCAAGACCGAGGCGCTGCTCGAGCGGCTCGACGCGCCGCTCAAGGCCGCCTTCCGCACCGTGAACCCGGTCTACATCGCGGCCACCTCCGCCACGGGCCTGATGGAGGCCGCGATCCGCAACGGCGTGCGCCGCAAGGTGCTGTGCCTGGTGAACGGGTCGTTCTCCGAGCGCTTTGCGAAGATCGCGGCCGCCTGCGGCAAGGAGGTCGTGAAGATCGAGGTGCCGCTCGGTCAGGCGTTCGAGGCGGAGCAGGTGAAGAAGCTGCTCGAGGGCTCCGGCGCTGACGCCGTGACCGCCGCGCACTCCGAGACGTCGACCGGGGTGTTGAACCCGATCGGCGAGATCGCGCAGGTGGTGCACGCCAGCGCCGACGTGTTCTTCCTGGTGGATGCGGTCACGTCGCTGGCCGGCTCGCCGGTCGAGACCGACGCCTGGGGCCTCGACTTCGTCCTTACCGGCTCGCAGAAGGCGCTCGCCCTGCCGCCCGGCCTGGCGTTCGGCGTCGCCTCGCCGCGGATGCTCGAGCGCGCGAAGACGCTGCCAGACCGCGGCATCTACCTCGACCTGCTGGCCTACGACAGCGCGATCCGCAAGAAGCAGACACCGTACACCCCGGCGCTGTCGCTGATGTACGCGCTCGAGGCGCAGCTCAAGCGGATCGCCGCCGAGGGCGGGATCGAGAAGCGCTGGGCTCGGCACAACGCGATGCGCGAGCGGGTGGAGAAGTGGGTGGCGAAGGAGGCCGGAGCGACGCTGGGCCTGTCGTACCTGCCGAAGGAAGGGCGGCGCTCGTGGACCGTGTCGTGCCTCAAGCTGCCGGAAGGCGGGAAGGCGCTGGGCGGGGCGGTTGCCAAGGCGATGGACGCGAAGTTCGGCTACACGATCGGCGCCGGCTACGGGAACCTGAAGGACGCCACGATCCGCATCGGTCACATGGGGGATCACACCGTCGCCGAGGTGGAGAAGCTCCTCGGCGCCCTGGAGGAGGTGTTGAAGAGTGCCTGACCGCATCGTAGTCGCGGACCGCCTCGGCAAGGCCGGGCTCGACATGCTGCGGGCCATGCAGGGGTACGAGGTGGTGGAGACGGCCGGGAAGCCGCCCGAGGTGCTCGAGAAGGCCCTGGGCGACGCGGTCGCGCTGGTGGTGCGCAGCGAGACCAAGGTGACGGCGGCGATGATCGGCAAGGCCCCGAAGCTCAGGGTCATCGCCCGCGCCGGCATGGGCACCGACACGATCGACGTGGACGAGGCGTCACGGCGGAAGATCCCGGTGCTCACCGCGCCGGGCGCCAACTCCAACAGCGTGGCCGAGTACACGTTCGCGTTGATGCTGGCGCTGGCGCGCAAGGTCGCGCCTGCGGCCGCATCGCTCGCCGCCGGGAAATGGGACCGCAAGGCGTTCGAGGGCTCGGAGCTGCGGGGCAAGACGCTGGGGCTCCTGGGCCTCGGCCGGATCGGCAGCCGCGTGGCGTCCATCGCCAAGGGGTTCGGGATGACGGCGGTGGGCTACGATCCGGGCATCACGGCCGAGCAGGCCGAGCTGCTCGGGCTGGACCTGATCCCGCTCGACGTGCTGATCCAGCGCGCGGACGTGCTGAGCCTGCACGTCAAGCTCAACGCGAGCACCCGGCACATGCTGGACGAGCGGCGGCTGAGCCTCGTCAAGAAGGGCGTCCTGATCATCAACACGGCGCGCGGCGCCCTGATCGACGACGCGGCGCTGGCGAAGGCGCTGCAGGACGGCCGGGTGGGCGGCGCCGCGCTCGACGTCTACGACCCGGAGCCGCTGCCGGCCGACTCGGTGCTGCGGACGGCCCCCAACGTGCTGCTGACGCCGCACCTGGCGGCTTCGACGGTCGAGGCGCAGGCGCGGGTGGCGACGGAGATCGCCTCGGCGCTCGGCGACGCGCTGCTCCGCAACGATCTCAGCGCGGCCGTGAACCTGGCGGCGTTCCCGAAGTAGACGCGGAGCTTCCCGGTGGGATGAGGGCGGGGGCGGCGGTTGCCGCCCCCGCTCGTCTTCAGGCCAGGCGGAAGGTCTGGACGGCGGAGGTGAGCTTGTCGGCGGCGGTGGCGAGCGCCTGCGCGGACGCCGCGATCTCCTGGGTGGCGGCGCTCTGTTCCTGGGACGAGGCGGCGATCTGCTCCGCCGACGCGGCGAAGCTGTCGGTGCTGCGCGCGAGGTCCTCGAGGCGCCGCGCGATCTCGGTCACCAGGGTCTCGGATTCGGCCGCGGCGCCGCTGATGTCCTGGGTGAACCGCTCGGTCTCGTGGGCCGAGTCCGCGACGCTCCTGAGGCCCTCGCTCACGGTGCGCGCCGCGCCGCGCGCCGCCGTGCTGGCCGCGCCGACGCGGGTCATCGTCTCGTGGGTGGCTCCGACCCGCTTCAGGACGTCCTTCACGGTGCCTTCGGTGGTGACCGCCGCCTGGGCGACCTGGATGGACAGCTTGCGGACCTCCGCGGCCACGACGCCGAAGCCACGCCCCTGCTCGCCGGCCCGGGCCGCCTCGATGGCGGCGTTGAGGGCCAGCATGTTCGTCTGCGTCGCGATGGCCTTGGTCTGGGACACGAAGCGGCCGATCTGCGCCGAGGCCTCCGCGAGCGCTGCGGCCTCGGCGACGCCCTGCTCCACTTCGGTCGCCAGCGACGCCAGCGTGGCGGTGCTGTCGTCGAGCCGCTGCCGGTGCTCCTCCGCCAGGGAGAGCAGCGCGCGGTTGCGCTCGGCGGCGTCGCGGGCGCCGGCGGCCAGCCGGCCGGCGATGGCGCGGATCCGGGTCGCGTCGGACGAGGTGGCCTTCACGATGGCCGCCTGATCCTGCGCGCGCTGCGACAGGTCGTGGGTCGTGCCGGCCATCTCCTCGCCGCTCGCCGACATCTGCTGGGTGGAGGCGCTGATCTGGGCGGCCATCGCCGCGGCCTCGTCCGCTGCGGCGCGGATGGCCCCGACCAGGCGGCGCAGCGAGCCCAGCATCGTCGCGAGCGCGGTGCCGAGGTGCAGCACCTCGCCCGTCCCGACCGAGACCTCCATCTCGCGCGACAGGTCGCCCTCGGCGACGGCGGATGCCGCCTCCGCCATGCGCTCCACCGGGACGGTGACCCGCCGGTTGAGCCACGAGGAGCCCGACGCCAGCGCCGCGACGCCCACCAGCAGGAGGAGCAGCGCCGCCACCAGCAGCAGCCGCCCGAGGTCGTCCACCGACTGATAGGCCACCGAAACGGGTTGCCGCACCACCACCCACCACTCCACCGGCCAGGCGCGGGCGGTGGCGACGCGCTCGCTCTCCCGGCCCGGCGCCTGGAGCGTCGCGTAGGTCACCGTGTCCGCGAGCTGGAGTGACTCGACCTCCGGCAGCGGGCGGAGCAGCTCGGAGGAATCGCGGCCGATGACGAGCCGGCCCGCGCGGTCGACGACCTCGACCCGGGCGCTGAGCCGCGCGTCGGTCGAGGCCACCAGCCGGGCGAGCGTGCCGAGCCCGAAGGCGGCGCCGAGCACGCCGACCCGGCGGCCCCCCTGGGGCGGCACGGCGGCCGCCATGCGCAGCGCCACGGTGTGCATGCGCTCGTCGAGGCCGGGGACGCCCTGGTACGCGCCGCCGCGGAACGCCCGCTGCCACCAGTCCTGCCCCGCGTTGCCGAACCGGGGCTGGGGCCGCGACGCGGCGACCGTGAAGCCGTGGGACTCGGTCAGCAGCAGGTCGGTGAAGTCGGAGCGGACTTCCAGCGAGCGCAGGTACGACGCGACGACGGAGCTGGCGCCCAGCGAGCGCGTGGCGGCGAAGGCGCGCTCGAGCTCCTCGGGCGTCCGGCCCGGGAGGCCGCGCTGCAGCGCCTCGGCCTCCGCCGCCTGTGCCGCCGTGACCACCGCGGGGCTGCCCGCCACGAGGTCGAGCTCGGCGCGTCGCTCGCGCAGGTACAGTCCGACCAGCGCAGCGGCCCGCTGGGCGATGTCGGAAAGGCGGGCGTCGGCGTCGCGCGCCAGGTAGGTGCGCGCCGCGCGCCACGCCAGCAGCGAGACGATCGTCAGCACGACCATGGCGGTGAGGACGCCCGCCGAAACAATGGTGCGCTGGAGGCTGCGCGCGCGAAGGCGCGGGGCTGGAACGGGGCTCTCGGACATGAAGGCCGGCGCTAAGGTAGGGATGGCTCGGGACCGCCGCAAGCCGCTATCTTACAACGCTATGCCGAATTCCGACCCGGCCGCGTACGATCCACAGAGCGTCGAACCGAAATGGCAGCGGCGGTGGGAGGAGCGTGGCACCAACCACGCCGACCTCTACGGCGCCTCGCGGCCGTATTTCAACCTCATGATGTTCCCGTACCCCTCGGCGGAGGGGCTGCACGTCGGGAACGTGTTCGCCTTCGTCGGCGCCGACATCCACGGCCGCTACCAGCGGCTGGCCGGGAGCGACGTGTTCGAGCCGCTGGGCTTCGACGCGTTCGGGATCCACTCGGAGAACTTCGCGCTCAAGGTCGGCACCCACCCGGCGGAGCTGATTCCGCGCAACATCGAGCGGTTCCGCGGCCAGCTGAAGCGCATCGGCCTGATGGCGGACTGGCGCTACGAGGTGCAGACCACGGATCCCCGGTACTACCGGTGGACGCAGTGGATCTTCCTGCAGCTGTTCCGCGCCGGACTGGCCGTGAGGCGCCGCGCCGCCGTCAACTGGTGTCCGGCCTGCAAGACCGTGCTCGCCAACGAGCAGGTGATCGGCGGCTACTGCGAGCGGCACCCGGACGTGCGGGTCGAGCAGCGGATGCTGGACCAGTGGTTCTTCACCATCAGCGGGTACGCGCAGCGGCTGCTCGAGCACCTCGAGACGGCGGACTGGTCGCACTCGACGCGCACGATCCAGGCGAACTGGATCGGACGCTCCGAGGGCGCGGAGCTGGTCTTCGAGACGCCCGGAGGCCGCCGCATCACGGTGTTCACCACGCGGGCCGACACCGTCTTCGGGGCGACCTATCTCGTCCTGGCGCCCGAGCACCCGATGGTGGCCGACCTCACCACGGCGGAGCAGCGCGCCGACGTGCAGGCCTACCGCCGCAAGGTCGCCGCCATGGACCTGGTCTCGCGCAAGGTAGGCGAGAAGACCAAGACCGGCGTCTTCACGGGCTCGTACGCCCGCAACCCGGCCACCGGCGCCGCGGTGCCGATCTGGATCGCCGACTACGTCCTGATGGAGTACGGCACCGGCGCGATCATGGCGGTGCCGGGCCACGACGAGCGCGACTTCGAGTTCGCCGCGGCGATGGGCCTGCCGTGCGTCCGGGTGGTCGCGGCGCCCGGTCAGGACGCGTCGACGCCGCTCGCCGCGGCGGAGCCCGATGTTCCCGACGGCCGGCTGGTCAACAGCCCCGGCTACGACGGCCTGCCGTGGAGCGAGGCGGGGCGCGCCATCACGCAGGCCCTGGAAGCCAGGGGCCTCGGCAAAGCCGTGGTGAACTACCGGCTCCACGACTGGTGCATCTCGCGGCAGCGCTACTGGGGCCCGCCGATCCCGATCATCTATTGCGACAGGTGCGGAACCGTGCCGGTGCCGGAGGAGGACCTCCCGGTGGTCCTTCCGGCGCTCGAGGACTTCCGCCCCGACGACTCGGGCGTCTCGCCGCTGGCCCGGCTGGAGGCGTGGTACCGCGTGCCGTGCCCCAAGTGCGGCGGGACGGCACGGCGCGAGACCGACGTGTCGGACACCTTCCTCGACTCGGCCTGGTACTTCCTGCGCTATCCGTCCGCCGACCGGGACGACCTCGCGTTCGACGCCGGGCTCACGCGCAAGTGGCTGCCCGTCGCGTCCTACATCGGGGGCAACGAGCACGCGGTGCTGCACCTGATGTACGCGCGGTTCATCACGATGGCGCTGCACGATCTCGGCCTGGTGCCGTTCGAGGAGCCGTTCCGGCGCTTCCGGGCGCACGGCACGATCATCAAGGACGGCGCCAAGATGTCGAAGTCCCGCGGCAACGTCGTGAACCCGGACGCGTACATCGACCGGTGGGGCGCCGACACCTTCCGGATGTACCTCATGTTCCTCGGCCCGTACCAGGAGGGCGGCGACTTCCGCGACGCCGGCATCAACGGCATCCGGCGCTTCCTGGACAAGGTGTGGACGTTGGTCCAGGACGCAGTTGCGCAGACGGCGAGGGAGGAGGCCTCGCCCGACCTCGTCCGCGTGATGCACCGGACGATCCTGCGCGTGACGGAGGACACCGAGTCGCTGTCCTACAACACCGCGATCGCGGCGATGATGGAGTACGTCAACGCGCTCCGGGACGGCGGGGCCGGCAAGGAACTCCTGGCGCCGCTCGCGATCCTGCTCGCGCCCTACGCTCCGCACTTCGCCGAGGAGTGCTGGGACCGGCTCGGCGGGTCGGGGTCGGTGATGGACCAGTCGTGGCCGAGCTTCGACGCGACGCTCGCGGTGGCGGAGCAGGTCGAGCTGGTGGTGCAGGTCAACGGCAGGGTGCGGAGCCGGCTTCAGCTGTCACGCGGCGCGAGCGAGGACCTGGTCGTGAAGGCAGCGCTGGCCGACCCGGCGGTGCTCAAGTTCACCTCGGGCACCGCACCGCGGAAGGTGGTCTTCGTGCCGGACCGACTCGTCAACTTCGTGGTGTGAAAAGAGTTGGGTGACGGCGAGATGGCAGCGCCACCCTCTCACGCCTTTCGCCCCTCACGTCTCACTCGAACGTCTCACCTCTCACGACTCACTTCTCGCAATCGTGTGCGACCTTCTGACCCTGTCGAACATCCCCCCAGTGTGGCCGTGATGGCGGACACGCTCCCGCTCGCCGAGGCCAGAAGCCTCGTGGCACGGGCCCGGGCCGGAGACTTCGCGGCCCTGGAGCAGCTGTATCGCGCCTACGAGCGGCCCGTGTACACGCTCGCGCGGCGGCTCACGCGGGGCGCCGACGACGCCGAGGACGTGCTGCAGGAGACGTTCCTCGAGGTCTGCCGGTCGTTGAAGCAGTGGCGGGGTGAGGGCAGCCTGTGGGGCTGGATCCGCACCATCGCGGCGAGCAAGGCGCTGATGCGGTACCGCCGCGAGAAGCTGCGGGCGTGGGAGCCGCTGGAGGACGATGTCGCGCGCCAGGCCGAGGACGTGCCGTTGCAGATGGATCTGGAGGCGGCCCTGGCGCGGCTCCCCGAGCGGTCGCGGGCGGTGGTGTGGCTGCACGACGTCGAGGGGTACACGCACGAGGAGATCGCCGAGCTGATGGGGATGACCACGAGCTTCTCGAAGTCCCAGCTGGCCCGCGCGCACGAGCGGCTGCGCCGGTGGCTCGGCGCAGGAGCGGAGCAATGAGCGCCACACGGCACGGCACGGTCGACGAGCTGCTCGCGGTGCGGGACGGCGAGGGCAGCGGCTGGGCGCGCGAGCACGTCGCGACGTGCCGCGCCTGCGCCGCGGAGCTGCAGCGGCTCGAGCAGGTGCGCGCGGGGCTCCGGGCCCTCCCGGCGTTCGCGCCGCCGCGCGACGCGTGGCCGGTGGTGCTGGAGGCGGCGCGCCGGGAGCGGCGCCGTCGGCGGTTCTCGACCTGGTCCGGCGTGGCGGCGGTAGCCGCGGCGGTGGTGATCGGCTTCGCGGTCCTGCATCGCCACGCCAGCCCGGCGCCGGAGGACGTGGCGCTGCAGCAGGCGATGGCCGAGTCGGCGGCGATGGAGCAGATGTTCGAATCGCTGCATCCCGACCGGCGGGCGCTGAGCGGCCAGGCCGCGAGCGTGGTGGCGGACCTCGAGGATCAGCTGGCGCAGGTCGACGCGGCGCTGAACGACACGGCCAACTGGCGCGGCGCTCCGGATCGGGTGGCGGGACTGTGGAAGCAGCGGGCGGGGCTCCTCTCGGCGCTGGTGGACGTGCACGAGACCCGCGCCAGCGTGGCAGGACTCTAATTCGAAGGGAGTGGACGGTATGCGGCGGTTCTTGTCACTGGTGGTCCTGGCGGCGGTGGCCGTCCCCGCGGCGGCGCAGGAGGTGCCCCGTGAGCGCGACACGGTCCGGGCCGGGGAGCGCGGCTTCTCGTACTCCTTCGGTCCCCGGGGCGCGGGCGTGGAGTCGTTCCAGCGGGGCCGCCTCGGGATCCTGGTGGATCTGACCGCGGACCCGGCGCGCGATTCCATCGGCGCCCGGGTGGCGGGCCTGACGCCGAACAGCGGCGCCGCGAAGGCCGGCGTCAGGGTCGGGGACCTGGTCGTGCGCTTCAACGGCACGGCGCTGGCGCACCGCGCCTCGGGTGACGAGAACGGCGAGGAGGAGGGGCCGTCCCGCCCCGGCACGCGGCTCATCGAGCTCGCGTCTCGGCTCGATCCGGGCGATTCGGTCCGCCTCGAGCTCCGGCGCGGCACCCAGACCGTGAATCTCACCGTCGTCGCGGGCGAGTCGGGGATGGACGAGGCGATGCGGTCGTTCCGGGTCGAGCCCCGCATGGGGATCATGAAGGATCACCCCCTCCCCGCGGGTCCGATGACCTTCATGCTCGACGGCGGCCCGTTCGCCGACATGGAGCTGGTGAAGGTGAACCCCGGTCTCGGCGAGTACTTCGGCACGTCCGAGGGGCTGCTGGTGGCCAACGTCGGTGACGACTCCACGCTCGGGCTCAAGAGCGGCGACGTGATCCTCGCCATCGGCGGCCGGAAGCCGCTCAGTCCCGCGCATGCGCTGCGGATCCTCGGCACGTACGAGCCGAACGAGACCGTGAGCTTCGACGTGATGCGGATGAAGCGGCACATCACGGTGAGCGGGAAGATGCCGGAGCGGCGCCGGCGGTCGTGGACGGTCACTCCGAATTCGTTCGACTTCGACTTCGGCCCGGCGATGCCGTTCATGCCCGACCCGCAGGAGCTCAAGGACCTGCCGCAGATGATGCGGCTCCCCTTCGCTCCGGTCCCGCCGCGGCCCGCCCTCCCGAAGGCGGAGACCTGAGTCCGCGCTGCCGACGTCCATGAGAGACGGCGCCCGCGACCAACACGGGCGCCGTTGTGTTGGCGGGCGCCGCCGCGCATATGTCGGCCGATCGTGTGACCGCAGGCTCACCCGACGCCCGGAGACCGCCATGCTCAAGCCGATTCAGCTCGGGATCGCCGCACTCGGCGCGGGGGTCGCCCTCGTCGCGTGCGGCCGCGCGCCGCGCTCCGGGCGGGCGGCCTGGTCCGATCCCACGCCGCACCGGGTGTCGTTCGTGTCCGTCGCGCCGGGCGTGCGCCTGGAGGTGGTGGACTGGGGCGGCAACGGCCCGGCCCTGGTCTTTCTCTCGGGGCTGCAGGACGTCGCGCACGGCTTCGACGCGTTCGCGCCGACCTTCATCGACCGCTTCCACGTCCTCGGCGTCACGCGCCGGGGCTACGGCGCGTCGAGCCAGCCGGCGGCGGGATACGACATCGCCACCCGCGTGGCGGATCTCCGTGCCGTGCTGGACAGCCTGCACCTCGCCATCGTGAGCCTGGTCGGGCACTCCATCGCCGGCGACGAGCTGACCGCGTTCGCCGGCGCCTACCCGGCCCGGGTCGCCAAGCTCGTGTACTTCGACGCTTCGTACGATCACTCGGGGCTCGACACGTTGCTGGCGGGGTTCCCGTCGCCGCCCGCGCCCACGTCCGCGGACTCCGCGTCTCCGGCCGCGTTCCAGGCCTACACGCTGGCCACGTGGGGCATGCTGATCCCCGAATCGCAGATCCGCGCCGTCGAGGTCTTCGGCGCGGACGGCCGGCTGCTCCGCAACGTGACGCCGGACTCGATCGACGCCGCGGTGCTGAGGGGCACCGGGCATCCGGACTACGCCGCGGTGCGCGCGCCGGCCCTCGCGTTCTGCGCGGTGCCGGATTCGGCGCCGGCGATGCTGCGCTACTGGGGCCAGCTGAACGACTCGACGCGGATGGCAGGCCGCGTCTGGGTCCGCAAGCTGCAGGCGTACGGCGAGCGGGAACGGGCGCGCTTCGAGCGAGGCGTGCCGCGGGCGCGGGTCGTGCTGCTGCCCGGCGCGAACCACTACGTGTTCTTCTCCAACCGCGATACGGTCGTCGCGGAGATGCGCGCGTTTCTGGAAGGCGGGCCGGCGACGCCGGACGGTCGCGGCCATTGACACCGGCGCCGGCGGCGCCGATGGTGAACCTACCTTCGCAGGGAGGCATGCCGTGCCCTACCAGGACGTTGTGCAGCTCCTCGCCCGCGTCATGCTCAGCTACATGTTCCTCCAATCCGCCTACGGGCACTTCACCCAGGTCAAGCCGATGGGCGCGTACGCCAAGGGCGCCGGGGTCCCGCTGCCCGAGGTAGCGGTGGTGGTCACCGGCTTCATGCTGCTCGGCGGCGGGCTCAGCCTGCTGCTCGGGTTCCACCCGAGGATCGGCGCCGGCCTGCTGTTCGTCTTCCTCGTCGTCGTCGCCTTCTGGATGCACGCCTTCTGGCGCGTGACCGACCCGATGCAGCGCGGCGGCCAGAAGGCGCAGTTCTGGAAGAACATCACCCTGGCGGGCGCGATGCTCTACATCATCGCGAACACGGGCTGGCCGTGGCCGTTGGCCATCGGCTGAGCCAACCCGGCCGGGGCAGCTCGGGGGGCCGCCAGTCAGGCGGCCCCTCTCTTTCGGTGGCCGGCCGCTCATCCGTTGCGGAGCCCGCGCTCTCCCCTGGCAACTTGCCGTCTGACAACCAGCTTGGCCTTGACATATCGTGCGCTATGACGTACGATATAGCGTACGATGTATCTAACTGCATGGGGGCTAAGATGAGTCACGACAACGAGGAGTGGCCGTTCGGGCGGTTCTTCACCGGCGGGTTCGGGCCGAGGTTCTGGGCGTTCTGCGGGCCTGAGGGCATGCGCGGCCCGCGGCGCCGGATGCGCCAGCAGGTGTTCGAATCGGGCGAGGTCAAGTACGTGATCCTGCGGCTGCTCAAGGAGAAGCCGCGGCACGGCTACGAGGTGATCAAGGCGCTCGAGGAGAAGATGGGCGGCTGGTACTCGCCGTCGGCTGGCACGATCTACCCGACGCTCCAGCTGCTGGAGGATCAGGGATTCGTGCGGGCCGTGGAGACGGAAGGGAAGAAGGTCTACCACATCACCCCGGAGGGCGAGGCGTTCCTGGAGGAGCACAAGGACGTGCTCGACGACATTCTCGGCCGGGTGCGTGACGCGGTGCGGGGCTTCGCGGGAGGGTCGATGGGCGAGCTGAGCGAGGTGTTCGCCAGGCTGGCGCGGCTGGCCTACGGCGAGGCGTGGCACGCGGGGCCCGGGGATCCCAAGGTGCAGAAGATCCTCGACGCCCTGAAGAAGGCGGTGGCCGAGATCGAGGCGCTGAAGGCGTCGGCCGCCTAGGTCGCCCGCTCGTCCGGCGCAGGCGCGAAGGCCCGGCCCCTGCGGCCGGGCCTTCGTTGCGCCCCGGCTTGACGGCCGCACCGCCGGCCCGCAGGTTTGAACCATGGTTCGAAAGTCGAACCGTCGTTCAAGTCGCACCCGGGTCCGGCCGGGGGCCGGGACCGCCGCCACCCGCCGCGGCCGCCGGGCGCTGGCCATGCGGCAGACCATCCTGCGCGCGGCCGCCCGGGTGTTCCGGCGCCGCGGCTTCGCGGCGACGGGCATGCGCGACATCGCCGCCGAGGCCGACCTTTCGCCCGGCAACCTGTACTACTACTTCGGCAGCAAGGACGAGCTGCTGTTCTTCTGCCAGGATCACTCGCTGGACCGGATGCTGGCCACCTGCCACGCGGTCGGTCGGGCCGGGGCCGGCGCGGCCGAGCGGCTGGCGCTGGTGATCCGAGCTCACGTGGCGTGCATGCTGGACGAGCTGGACGGCGCGGCCGCGCACACCGAGGTGGAGGCCCTGCCGCCGCGGCTGCGGGAGCGGATCGTGGCGAAACGGGACCGCTACGAGGCGGCGGTGCGCCGGATCGTCGCGGAGGGCGTTCGGATGCGGACCTTCGCGCCGTGCGATCCGACGCTCGTGACGCGCGCGGTCCTCGGGGCGTTGAACTGGACCGCGCGCTGGTACCGGCCCGACGGCGCGCAGCCGCCGGCGGCGGTGGCGGACGCGTTCGCGACCTACCTGGTCAGGGGGCTGTGCGCATGAAGTCGGGATCGGACGAGCGCCTCGCACGCATCGCGCTCAAGGTGAACGGCGAGCGCCGCGAGCTGCTGGCGGCGGGGTACAAGACCCTGCTCGAGGTCCTGCGCGAGGATCTGGGCCTGACCGGGACGAAGCACGGCTGCGAGCTGGGCGAGTGCGGAGCCTGCGCGGTGCAGGTGAACGGCGAGCCGGTGCTGTCGTGCCTGCTCCTGGCCCTCGACTGCGACGGCGCTTCGATCACCACGGTGGAGGGCCTGGCGCGGGGACCCGAGCTGTCGCGACTGCAGGCGGCGTTCGCCGACCTGGGGGCCGCCCAGTGCGGCTACTGCACGCCGGGCATCCTGGTGACCGCGCAGGCGCTGCTCGACCGCAACCCGCGGCCTTCCCGGCAGGAGATCGCCGAGGCCCTGTCCGGCAACCTGTGCCGGTGCACCGGCTACCTCCAGATCTTCGAGGCCGTCGAGGAGGCGGCGCGCGCCGGCGCGGAGGCGACCGCGCCAGCCGCCGCCGGCCGCGAGGTCTCGTGAAGGTCATCGGCCAGTCGCGGCGGCGGGTGGACGCGCGCGCCAAGGTCACCGGCCAGGCCCGCTTCGCCGACGACCTCGCGCTGCCGCGGATGCTCTTCTGCAAGCTGCTCCGCTCGCCCCACCCGCACGCGCTGGTGCGGCAGCTGGACGCCGGCGCCGCTCGGGCGGCGGCCGGCGTCGCGCTGGTCCTGACCGGTGACGACTTCACGGTCGCGTACGGCATCATGCCGGTGAGCCAGGACGAGTACCCGCTGGCCCGGGGCAAGGTGCGCTACGTCGGGGACCCGGTCGCCGCGGTCGTCGCCGCCAGCGAGCGCGAGGCCGCGGAGGCGGCGGCGCTGATCCGCGTGAGCTACGAGCCGCTGGCGACGGTCGCCTCGCCCGAAGAGGCGCTGCGGCGCCCCGAGCCGAGGATCCACGACTACGGCGAAGGCCCGAACGTCCACCGGCTCGCGCATTTCGCCTTCGGCGACGTGGAGTCGGCGCTCGCGAACGCCGACCGCGTGTTCGAGGACGTGTTCTTCTACGAGGGCAATACCCACCTGCCGCTGGAGCAGCACGCCTCGGTCGCGGCGCTCGACCCCGACGGGCGGCTCACGCTGTGGTCCTCGACCCAGACGCCGCACTACGTGCACCGCGAGCTGGCGCGCGCGCTCGACGTGCCGGCTCACCGGATCCGCGTGGTCGCCACCCCCAACGGCGGGGGATTCGGCGGCAAGAGCGACCCGTTCAACCACGAGATCGTGGTCGCCAAGGCCGCCCTGGTGACCGGGCGGCCGGTCAAGATCACGCTGACGCGCGAGGAGGTGTTCTACGCGCACCGCGGGCGGCACCCGGTGCTGATGCGCCTCAAGACCGGGGTCAAGCGCGACGGCACGATCGTGGCGATGGACCTCGAGACGCTGCTCGACGGCGGGGCGTACGGCAGCTACGGCGCCGCCTCGACGCTCTACACGGGCCAGCTCCAGACCGTGACGTATCACGTCCCGCGCTACCGCTTCCGGGCCTGCCGCGCATTCACCAA
>Ga0187780_10000419_pt1 | contig 31928 bp, 31 predicted proteins | sample 1015_Q2_SP10_20__FD_132429 | JGI IMG/M metagenome (GOLD analysis project Ga0187780, IMG submission 132429) | Tropical peat soil microbial communities from peatlands in Department of Meta, Colombia - 1015_Q2_SP10_20_MG | ecosystem: Environmental > Terrestrial > Soil > Wetlands > Peat | place...
GCGTCGCGGTGATTTCGCGCGTGCCCGAGCAGTGGGTCCGGCCGCGGCATCTGCGACGGCAGCGCCGCGGGTTCCTGTTGCTGAAACGCCTGGCCCGATGCGATGGATCATGCAGGCCGGCCTGTTCGGCGTTCTTGCAGTCGGTCTCGGTGCACTATCGGTCTGGCCAGCGTATCGCGCTCTTCCGTCCGACGCTGCCGTCATCAAGCTGAGCTTCAGCCATTCCGCCGACCGCCGCGAGGCGTGCGCCAAACTGACCCCTGAGGAAATGGCGCGCCTGCCTATTAATATGCGGATGCGGACGGATTGCCGCAGGGACCGCTGGCCGGTGTACGTCGAACTCTGGCTCGACGGCAGGAAGGCCTATTCGCACACCTTGCCGCCGGCCGGACTGCAGCACGATGGCCCGTCGACGATCTATCAGCGCGTGCCGGTACCGGCCGGTGTGCACCACGTCGACGTCAGGTTGCGCGACACCGGCAGGACCGACGGCTACGATGCGGCGGCTGCGCGCGACATTGAGCTCAGCGCGGGGCAGAGCTTCGTCGTCGACTTCGACAACGCCGGCAGACAGTTCACGTTCAGGTAACTGGAAGGGGAAACTCGTGAGCTTGCTCGAGTGGCGGGAGGAATTTCGGATCGGCATTCCGGAGGTGGATCACGAGCACCGGGAGCTGATTGCTGCCATCAACGCGCTGAGTGGCCCGATCGATGATCGCTCACGGCCGGAATCAGTAGCCGACTTCCTGGGCGAACTCCACGCGCAGATATCTGCCCACTTCGCGCTCGAAGAGAAGGTCATGCGCGCCCGGCATTATGCGGGCTACCTGGCGCATAAGGACGAGCACGAACAGCTGCTCGACCGGATCCGCGAGATCATGGACCAGTACCAGGTCATTCAGCGCTACGATCCGTCCGCGCTTCGTGAAACGCTGAATGACTGGTTCGGGCAACACTTCCGGACTCGCGACGCGGAGCTCCATGCCGCGCTGCACCGCCCAACCTGAAGCGCGTTGCGGAAGCTGCATCGATCCCGGTCACCTTTCCCACGGCTCCACGGGACCCGCGTAGAGCCTGAAAATTGGGTGAACGTCGGGCCTTCGCACCTTGCGCCATGTACGCCACGCACGCGGATCGCGCCGCCTGAGCTTCCTCATCAGGTGGCGCCATTCGTAGCGCACCTGGTCTCGCGACACCGGGATCACGATCTTCCGAGTGAGTACTCGGATTTTGCTCCGGTCGAATCGGTAGCCCCGCGCTGTCGCTTCGCGGTGAACGGCGTACAGATATGTGGAGATTGCCGCGAGAGGGCGTGCGTGCGCCTTGAACCGGCTTAGCTGCGGGTGATGTCGGTAGCCACGCGTTTGGCCGCGCAGCACCGCCTGTGCCAGCAGTCCCTCGCGCCAGAGGGCGACCAGCCCCTTAGAATCGAGATATTTCGGATGCAAGGACCACAATCGCATCGGTTACTGACCGGCTAATCGCCGCCGCGGCCCTTGAGCTGGCGCTCATAGTCGGCGCCATCGTAGTGTCCGAGTGATCGTTGAATCAGACCATCCGACCCAATCGTCCATTCCTCGTAGCCGCTGATGCGGACGGTACGACCTGTGCCACCCGGTCCGGTATTCGTGCCAACTAGCGTCCAGTGGTACACCGCCTGCCGATCGCTGGTGCTGAGCTTGTCCATGCGCACGCTGAGATCCGGAAAGTCCTGCATGAATCCACGCGCGGCCTCGGCGATTGCTGCGCGCCCCTCGTATGGCTGTCCGCCGTTGATGGTCAAGGAGCCGGTGATCGAGTAGAACGATGCAACCTGCGCGGGGTCCTGGCTGCACCATGCCGCGGTGTAACGGCTCGCGAAATCGAGCAGCGTCTCGCGATTCACCGCACCCTCCCCACGATGTCGCGCCATGGTGTTTTCGTCACGGGCGGCCCAGTGAATTCCGGTCAGATGGCTTTGGCCGCTTTGAGCGACTCGATCTCTTCGTCTGAGATACCCAGGAGGCGACGGAGAACGGATTCCGTGTGCTGACCCAACGTGGGCGGTGGCTCGTACCGATCCAGAGGGGTATCCGAAAACCGGATCGGATTCGAAATCAGTGGCAGCGCCCCAGATAAGGTGTGAGGAACGGACACGACCATGCCGCGATGCCGAACCTGGACGTCGGCGAATACTTCATCGAGTTCGTTGACGGGGCCGGACGGAATCTCCGCTTTCTCCAGCACTGCCAGCCAATGCGCCTTGGTGCGCTTAGCGAACGTCTCCTCGAGCATCGGCGTCAATTCATCCCGATTTTCGATTCGTTTGGTCGCTTCGGAGAAGCGCGGGTCCGAAGCAAGTCCCGGTTGCCCGATTACTACACAAAAGCGCGCCCACTGGGCGTTATTCCCGACCGTGAGGACGATGAGCCCGTCTGCGCACTTGAACGCCTGGGACGGCGAGCCACCGCCCCCGACATTGCCGCGCCGTGGAAAGGCCTTGCCCGATATGAGGTACTGCACGCCGCGGTGACTTAACGCCGCGACCATGGAATCGAGCAGAGCGATGTCGATGTGTTGCCCCTTGCCATCTGCGCTTCGTTCCCGGTGGATCAAGGCCGCCAGAATGGCGGTCGTCGCGTACTGGCTCGTGAGGATGTCGACCAGGCTCAAGCCGCTGCGCGTCGGACCGCCGCCCGGAAGATTGTCGGGCGCGCCGGTAACGGCCATATGGCCACCGGCGGCCTGGAATATCGCATCGTAGCCGGGTCGCTGGGCCATCGGGCCGGTTTGGCCATAGCCCGTGATCGATGCGTAGACGAGGCGCGGATTGAGTGACGACAGCGATCGGTAGTCGAGGCCGAACTTGGCGAGGGCACCGACACGGAAATTCTCGACGACGACGTCGGATTTCTGCGCGATGCGCCGAATAATGTCCTGGCCTTGTGGATGACTGAGGTCGACGGTAACCGACTGCTTGTTGCGATTGGCGGAAAGGTAGAACCCCGACTCTCTGGTCCTTTTGCCCTCGGCAGTTTCCAGGAACGGCGGGCCGTAGTTTCGCGAGTCATCGCCGTCGCCAGGTCGTTCGATCTTGATGACCTCGGCACCGAGATCGCCGAGCATCTGCGCGACGAGCGGACCGGCAAGGACCCTGCTCAGGTCCAGTACCCGAAAACCCTCGAGCGGTAGACTCATCCGTCAGGCTTCCGCAGGACCGGCATAAATCCGAACGCTAGCGGATTGTTGAACGGTGCCACCTCGATGCTAGAACGAGCCTACCGTGTACATCTCGACCGCTACGCGCCAGCCGCGCGCGGTGCGGATCCAGGCATACATCACCCGGTAGTGCTCCCCGGGATCAGCCGCCTTCTTCGGCGCGACGAACACATCCGCGATCGTCGTCGCCGTGTCCCCTCCCTCGATAACCGGGTCAACGATGCTGAATGTCAGATCAGGATTCGGGCCCCAGCCGTCGATGAGCGCCTGAAGATCCGACTTGAATGCGGCGAATCCGCGAATCGAGCGTGGCCAGCTCTCGCCGACCACGACGAGCTCAGGCGTATACAGGAGCGCACCAAACTCCGCAGCATCGGCGCCTCGCCGTAGGGAGTCGGCCGCAACACGGAGCGCAGCGGCGATCTCCGCCTTTGTGTTACTCATCTGTTTGCCCTCGTGCTAATTGCATCGTATGCGCCGGGCTTGCAACGTCGCGCTTCCTAGCCGCGGCCATAGCCGCCGCGCCCGGCGGGAATGACGATCAGCCGAGTGACAGCGATGTAGACGATCGCTGCCAGCAGGCTCGACGGCAGAGACGCCGTCAGGAACCGGTATGGTCCGTGGGATTCATAGGTGATGGGATTCAGCAGATAGATGTATGCGGCAAAGCCGGCGATCAGCGCGACCACTGCCGCCGGATTCACGCCTGCCCAGAAGTAGTACGGTCCGCCAGGACTGCGTTCGAAGATGCCGCGGACATCGACGCGTCGCCGGCGAACGACGTAGTAGTCGGCAATCTGGATGCCGCATACGGGACCGAAGGCGACGCCGACCAGCGTGATGATCGTGCCGAACCGGTCAAAGACGAAGTCCGGGATGAACATTCCGATGAGTGCGACTGGAGTGATGGTCAGGAGCAACATCGCCAGCCACGGCAATCGCTCCAGGCGCCGGAAGTTGCGAAGGCCGATAGCCGATGCGTAGATGCCGGCAATAGCGGTTCCGAAGTTCGCCGCCGCGACGAAGGTGAGAGCAACGATCGCGTAGAAATGGCCCCCGACGGTGCGCAACCACGACGACGGATCGGATGTCTTGAGTACGAGAATGCCGGCGACACCGATCAGGCTGAGGAGCGGCACCGGCGCGCCCATGCCGAGCATGACGGGTACGGCGATAGTGCGCCCATTGGGCGCCATGCGGATCATGGCCCCGATGTAGGCCCACCACGAGAGCAGCGAAACGATGCCGATCTCCGTGCCCGTCGCGTAGTTCCAGTGCGTGTCCGTGTGTGCGAGGGTGGGCTGTGCCGCGACGAGTTCCGGCCACCGGTGCCTGACCAGCACATACAACATCCATAAGCCCACGAACACGTGCAGTACCAGGATGTTGGACAGATGCGTGACCCCGCTTGCGCCCCAGAGAAGTACCAACAGGACCACTGCGCACGCGATCAGGGTCGTGAACGGAATGATTTGCGCAACGCCGACTCCGGCCGGCAGCCACCCGAGCGTGGATAACAGCTGGGACAGAGACTTCGCGAAGAAGATCAGCAGCATGCAATTCCAGCCGATGATCGAGAGGAGCTGCATGACTCCCACGATCAGCCAGCCCCTGGAACCGAACTGCGGCTTGGCCGAAGCCACCGACTCGATTCCAAAGCGGATGCACGTCGGCCCGACTGCGAGGAGCACCATCAGCATGCCGATCATGCTTCCGGCGGTCAGCGCGAGGCCGCCCTGGAAGAAATTCAGGTAGTAACCCTCGAACTCACCTATCAGGTAACACCACGTCGCGGCGGCGGCCGTAGCGAGCGCGATCGCCAGGCGCCAGCGGCCCCAGGTCCGCTCACTTCGCAGCAGCGGCCAGGCTCCGGTGTCCGCTAATGATTCGCCAAGCTGCGCCATGACTGATCCCCGTCCCGATCGCGTACTACGTCAGCCGAACCAGCCCCAGAGCAGCAAGCCGGCCGGCAGCACGACCCCGAACAGGATCATCCAGCACCAGCTCGCGAAGTCGAAGTCTGTGCCGGCCTCTTCGCCCGACTCGAGCGCCGCGATCCTCCGCTCAAGTTCCGCAGGCAGCGCCTCACTCACGGAACGGATCCGCCGACTGCAAGAATCTCGGACCACTCAGCGCCGTCAGCGATGCAGTTGCCGCCGCTCACTGGTTAGTCTCCCAAACGTGGTGAAATCGCGTGATCCGATTGACAGGCTCGCCGCTAGCGGTCGCGCCTAGGAAATATAATGACCTGATGTGAGTCCACCATCTGCCACAAGCGTGGCACCGGTCGTATAACTCGCTGCCGACGAAGCCAAATACAGGACCGCATCGGCACACTCATCCATGGTCGCAGTCCTCTGCAGTGGCGATTGCCGCGCAATGTACGCGTCCAGCGCTTCGGTGCCGGCAGCGTCCGCGCCCGGGCCTGCCGCCCGCGGATCAACCCAGCCGGGACAGAATGTATTGACGCGAACTCCATCGCCGGCGAGCTCTAGCGCCATCATTCTGCTCATGTGCGCCATCGCACCCTTAGCTGCCGAATACACGGCGGCGCCCGGAGGACCGCCCAGTTGCCCAATCGCCGAGGCCACGTTGACTATGCATCCCTTGCTCTTCTTGAGTGCGGGCGCACAGGCCTGAGCCGTAAAGAAGGCTGCCTTGAGGTTTATGCCGAGCACGGCTTCCCAATAATCCCCCGTGACCCTGTCGAGACGGCAGAGGTCACCCCGTGCCGTGCTGCATACCAGCACATCAAGACGGGTCATCGTCGCAACAGCGCGCGCTACGGCCGATCGAATCTCGGAAACCCGCATCGGGTCGGCGGGCGCGGATATGAGGCGCGAGCCTCCGCCCATTTCCTTGATCGCGCGCTGAACCGCATCGGCGGATGCGTCGTTAATAGCGACGCTGGCACCCAGTCCGTGGAAGCTCTCGGCGATTCGTCGGCCCAGTCCGCTCGCGCTGTCGGTGACGAAAACGCATGTGCCGCGATAGTCGAGCCGCATCGTCATGGGCGCGCCTCCTGGACGCCACTTGGAGGTGGCGGCTCAAGTGCCTGCTCAAGCGTGCCCCAACTGGCGTTCGCAACGCAGCCACCATCGTTCGACAGAACGGCGCCATTGCAATAGCGACCGTCTTGGGACGAAAGGTACAAAATGGCCGATGCGCACTCCCGCACGGAGCCGATGCGACCGAGCGGAGTGAATTCGTTAATTGCGCGGTACAGCTGGCCGTCATTGAGATCGTTCTCGGCCACGATCATTGGCGTGCTGATGTACCCGGGGCAGATGCAGTTGACCCGCACGTCGTCCGGCGCCAACTCAATGGCCAGGCTCTTGGTCATCGAGATGAGGCCAGCCTTCGTAATTGAGTACACGAACCCGTCCGGCGGACCGGCGACCAGTCCACACATGGACGAGATGATCACGACACTGCCCCGGGACGCGCGCAGTGGCGCCAAGGCAGCCTTCGTGCAGAACATCGCCGCTCGCAGATTTACCGCGAGCACCTCGTCCCAGTGCTCCTCGGTAATGTCCATCATTCGGGCGAGCGGCCCGATGCCAACGTTATTGACCAAACAGTCGAGGCCGCCGAGGCCTTGCACGGCAGCCTCGACGACGTTCGAGCAACCCTCAACCGTACCAACGTGGCCCGGTGCCGGTACTAGGCGCTCGCCGCCCATCTCGCGGATGGTGCTCGCGACCGTGTCGGGATTCCGCCCGTTGATTGCCACCCGCGCACCGGCAGCATGAAACATTTCGGCGGCACCTCGACCAATCCCGGTCGTGCTGCCCGTGACGAGTACGCGTTTCCCGCTGAAGTCCATGTGACGTTCCTCTTTATTCGAACGCACCGCACCACTGCCCGGCAACGCCGACGAGTGATTCATCGCGGTCCGCAAGCGTGCGCGGCAGCATTCGCCCCGTCGATGGGTAGTGTGCCACAGGTCCCGTCCAGGTTGGCTGGCACACCCGGGAGCCGGACACGCCGGTGTCGCGAACGGTCATGCAGGTCCTGGCACCGATCGGCGGTGGATCTGTGAACGCAACCCCGTCGGTGGCCCAGTGCCGGACCACCGGCGGTGCTCTAGGGAACGTCGGCCGGGGACAAAACGCTAGCTCCTCGCTGCCGGCAGTGTCAATGGGTCGGCGGACGGTTTTGTAGGACAATAGTGCCTCATGTCGACAGCGCCTCTGCGAGTGCAGTCCTGTAGACTCGACCGCAGAAGGCTCCCGCCCCGCCGCTGGTTCGGGGTGTGCGCGCAGCCCGATGTGGAGTTCATCGATGCGTTCAGCCACCTCGCGGCCGAGCAGCCGCTCGACCCTTCGCACGGCCGTCCGCGCGGAACGGGCCGGCGTTGCGGACTCGTCGGGTGGGGACGTGTCGTCCACGGACCGAGTGGTCAACCACATCACGGCCGGCGTCCTGGCGGGGCGCTACGTGCCTGGCCAGCGCCTGGTCGAGGCGGATCTCACGCGCATGCTGCGCGTAAGCCGCGGTCCCGTGCGTGAAGCGTTCCGCCGGCTCGACGCCCTGGGCATCCTCTCCCGGACCATGCACCGCGGAGCCTGTGTGCGGACGCTGAGTCGAGAGGAAGCGGTCGACCTCATCATTGCGATCGAGGGCATCGACATGCTGACGTCGCGGCTGGCCGCCGCGGCCGTGAGGAACGGCGGCGCCAGCCGCCAGCTCGGCGCGCTCAAACGCGCCCTACGTGCGTACCGCGACCGGGAGTACGACCTCACCGGCATGCCCCAGAAACGCCAGCAGTTCTACGACCTGCTGATTGCGATCGCGGGCAACAGTCAGCTCCCCTCTCTTTTTCCGACGATGCGAATCCACCTGCTTCGCCTGCAAACGCAGTCGTACCGCAGCTCCGACTCCCGTAACTCGGATGTTGACGACTTCGCCGCCGTGGCACGCGCCGTGCTCGCGGGTGACGCCGCTGCTGCGGAACGAGCCTCGGCCGCTCATGACCGGCGGGTGCTCAAGGCACTGTGCGCGATGCCAGGCGAGGCTTTCCCAATGACGGGCGACTGAATTCTGCGAAACCCCGCAAGGAGTCCATTGCCGTGAGTAGCGCAACGAGCAGCACCTCCGCGTCCGAGGTTGAGCAACTCGACCGCGCGGACCTGGTCCACGGATTCTCCAATCTGCACGCTCAGGCGACGAATGACGTAGTGGTCATCAGCCGGGCGGACGGTCTGCGGGTAACGGATCATCGTGGCCGCGAGTTCCTCGATGCCGGCGGCGGCCTGTGGTGCATGAACGTCGGTTACGGCCGTCAGGCCATCGCCGATGTGGCTGCCGCACAAATGGCGAAGCTGCCCTACTTCCACAGTTTCGGCTTGTTCAGCAACGAGCCGCTGATACGGCTCGCCGACCGCCTCCTCAAGCTCGCGCCCCCCGGCATGACGCGCGCGGTCTTCTGCTCCAGTGGTTCGGAAGCGAACGACACCCAGATCAAGATCGTCCGGCGCTACAATAACCTCCTCGGCCGGCCAGAGAAGAAGAAGATCATCGCCCGGCGCAGCAGCTACCACGGGTCAACGGTTGGTGCCGGTAGCCTCAGTGGACTGCCGATGATGCACGCGACGTTCGATCTGCCGATTCCGGGAATACTGCATACGCTGTCGACTGACTACCACCGCCGCCCGAAGCCCATCGAGACTCCCGAGCAGTTCACCAAGTATCTCGTCGACAATCTCACCCAGCTGATCGAGAGCGAGGGCCCACACACCATCGCGGCATTCATCGCTGAGCCGATCACCGGGACGGGTGGCGTGCTCGTGCCCCCGCCGGGCTATTTCGTCGAGGTCAAGCGCGTCCTCGATCACTACGACATCCTCCTGATTGCCGATGAAGTCATCACAGGCTTCGGGCGTACCGGCAGCTGGTTCGCCAGCCCGCCGCTCCAGCTGAAGCCCGACCTGATGACGATAGCGAAAGGCCTGACCAGCGGTTACTTCCCAATGTCCGGGTGCCTGCTGTCGGCGAAGGTTGCCGATGTGCTCTACGCCGATACCAGCGCCCATGCGATGTTCGCCCACGGCTTCACCTGGTCCGGCCACCCGGTCGGTGCAGCGATCGCAAACGCGAATATCGACATCATGGAGCGCGAGGACCTGCCCGGAAACGCGGCGCGGGTCGGCGTGTACCTGATGGAACGGCTGCGTGAGCGATTCCAGGGTCACCCGCTCGTGGGCGAAATCCGCGGCAAGGGCCTGCTGCTCGGCGTCGAGCTCGACGCAGATCCCGCGACCCGCAGGCCATTCGCGCAATACGGAAAGGTCGGCAGCCTCCTCAGCAAAGCCTGCTTCGAGGAACGGCTGCTGGTGCGCGGCGGGCATGACCGGACTATGGCGGCACTCGCCCCGCCGCTGATCGCGACCAGGGCGGACGTGGATGAGATAGTGGCGCGGCTCGGTCGCGCGATCGACTGCGTCACCGGCGAGGTCAAGGCGACCGGGCTAGCGGCCTGACCCCTGGCTTGAACGCAAACGGGGACGCGCCAGACCGGCGAGAGTCAGTCACGCCGCCCTGACCTACCCGCGCAGCCGTTCGCCTTTGGGATCGTAGAAGCCGGCGAATTGAAGTTCGACGGGGAACCGGACGCCGGCGACTTCCACCTCAAACCCGTTCTCGCCGAGCCACTGCGCTGTGACGCCGCCCTTGCGCCAGACCGATGCCATGCCAAAGGAGGCATCCAGCCGAAAGCCCCAGGCTCCTGATGTCACGTAGCCCACAATCTCGCCGCCCTTCCACAGCGGCTCGTTGCGGTAGAGATACGGACCCTTAGCCTGCGTACCATTGCGGATCCGAAGGTTGACCATACGCGTCTCGAGCGGCCCGGCGTCTAGTTGGCGAACGAGCGCCTCGCGGCCGACGAAGCCGCCCGGTTTGTCGAACGCGACCGCAAACTTAAGTCCCGCCTCGAGCGGCGTGTCGTCCTCGCCGATATCGGCGCCGTAATGCGGGAACCCTTTCTCGAGCCGGCAGTGGAGCAGCGCGAAGAATCCTGCATTCACGAGGCCGCGCGCCCTGCCTTCCTCGATGAGCACGTCGTAGACATGGCGGCACAGATCCGTCGTCGGAAACACCTCGTAACCGAGCTCTCCGAAATATGACCGGCGCACGACCCACGCGCGGCCGTACCCGACGTCGATCAGTGCGGCGTGCCCGAAAGGCAATGCATCATTCGAGAGGTTGGCGTCGGTGAGTGCCTGCAGGATCTCGCGCGAGCTCGGCCCATTGAGCGCGAGCATCCCGTACTGTGCGCTCACGTCGTGGATCTGTACGTTGAGCCCGGCCGGAACGTTGGCCTCGAACCAACACCGGTCCCGAACCTGGCCACCGGGGCCGGTTACCACCAAGAACCGTTCCGGCGCCATTCGGATGACCACGACGTCGGCTTCGATGCCGCCGCGGGAATTAAGCCAGTGCGTGTACACGGACTGCCCGGTAGGCACGTCCATCTCGTTCGCGGATACGTAGTTGAGGACCTTGGCCGCATCCGGGCCGTTGACGAGGAGCTTCCCGTAGCACGACTGGTCGACAAGCACTGCTCGGTCGCGAACCGATGCACACTCGAAGGCCAAGCGAGGGAACCATTCCTGGTAGGCAAGGCTCGGGGTCTTCGGGAGCGTCGCGCCCGGCGTGTCGTAATACAGGGGAATTTCCCACCCGGCCCGCTCGCCCATGACTGCCCCGGCGGAAATCAGGCGATCGTGCACGGGAGAATGGCGAATGCCGCGCGCCGTCCGCAGCTGGTGCCCTGGCCAATGCAGGGACATGTTGAAGCCGAGGGCCTCGACCACCCGATCCTGCATGTAACGGGTATTGGCCTGAAACGCCATCGTGCGCTGCGCGTGCATGGCAGTCATGGCCAGCGGGGGAATGCCGTCCGTCAACCAGGCTGCCATGACCTTCCCCACGCCCCCGGAGGACAGGATGCCGTAGGAATTCAAGCCGGCCGCAACGTACAGACCACGGATCTCGGCGGTCGGGCCCATGAGCGCACGGCTATCGCTCGTGAAGCTCTCGGGGCCGCAGAAGAACAGCTTGATCCCCACGTCCCTGAGCGCGGGCACGCGCCTGAACGCGAGCTCGAGTTGAGGCTCGATATGCTCGAGGCTCCCGGGAAGATCCGAGAATGACCACTCTCGCGGAATCTCCTCGCCTATCGGCGGCCACGGCCTGGCGACCGCTTCGAAGAATCCGACCAGGAGCTTGCCTGCGTCCTCCTTGTAATAAGCACGCTCGTCGGGGTTGCCGAGGACGGGCGTATTGCGGGCGAGCGACGCCATGGGCTCGGTCACGATGTAATAGTGCTCGGCAGCGTGCAGGGGAAGCGCGACACCGAGTCGCTTCGCGAACTTGTGACTCCAAAGACCGCCGGCGAGCAGCACGCGGTCACAGGCGATGTCGCCGCGCGCCGTACGCACGCCGATCGCCCGGCCGTTGCTTACCAGCACATCCTCGACCGGAGTGTGTTCGAACGCGCTGCCACCGTACTGCCGGGCGCCCTTAACGAGCGCCATGCAGGCGTCGAGTGGATTCACCTGGCCGGCGCCGTGGATGAAAATTCCACCGAGTACGTCGTCGACATAGAGCAGCGGCCAGCGCTCCTTGACCGCGCCCGGAGTCAGCGCGTCGACCCGGACACTCATGTGCTTGGACGCCGAGACCTGGCGCATCAGATGCTCGTGGCGGATGGGGTTCGTCGCGATATAAACAGCGCCGTTCTCGCGATAGCCGGTTGCCTGGCTGGTTTCGGCCTCGAGAGACTGGAACAGGTCGCAGGTGTACTGCACCAGCCGTGACTGCCCACGGGAATCCCGCATGCGGGCCGTGAGGCCAGCGGCGTGCCAGGTCGTTCCACTCGCGAACCGATCGCGCTCGAGCAGTATGCAGTCCCGGACCCCGCTCTTAGCGAGGTGGTACAGCGTCGATGCGCCGGTAATGCCGCCACCGATGATGACGATCCGGGCGCGCTCCGGTAACCCTGAAGTCACTAGCCTTCCCCGGTCACGTGACCGTCTGATTTACGCCTCGCGGGCGTAGTCTCGCACGCTGTTCACCCAGACCGCAGTTGCCCTACAATCTCGTCCGTCGATCTTACCGCGGCAAATGTCTGTTGCCATCGGCGAGACCGATGCGGCAGCGTCTCCGCGCTGTCGACGGGCGCCTAGCTCGACGACATTGGCTATAGTGCGCGTGTCCTGGCGCCGTACACATCATTCGTCAGGTCGGGGCGCCGACCGGGGGGCAGACCGTGCGTGGTGACGGACCCATCATCAATGAGATCTCGCGCGTGCGCCGCCAGTGGACGCCCGCGCAGGTACGCGACTACATCGCTGCGCTGCCCATCTGGAACGAGCCGGTCGAGATCCGGCAGAAATTCGGCGGCCTCACGAACCGCACTTACTTCGCGTACCTGAACGATAGGCCCAAATACGCGATCCGGGTCGGATTCGACCAGTACCGGACCCGGCAAACATCCGTCATCCAGTGCACGCTCGCAGCGCACGCGCTCGGCATAGGTCCTAGGCTCGTCTACGCGGAACCCAACCTGTCGGTGACCGATTTTGTCGAAGGCACCCCCATGCAGCTGGAGCAGATGAAGGATCCAGCGATCATGCGTCGCATCATCGACATGATGAAGGTGATCCATGCCGGGCGTCGCATGGTTCGCGAGACCATCAGCTATTGGTGGCCGTATGACACGGTACGGCGGTACATGGACGCCATGGCGAGCGGCAAGGCAGCGACCGGCTGGAAGCCGTCGCCTTGGGCGGACCGGCTGCCGCGCTACTACGAGATCACTGACCGGCTGGAACGCGCCATTGGCCCGTTCCTTCCGACCTTCACCCACAACGACATGGCCTTCGTGAACATGATCATCAGCCGGTCCGGCGACATCAAGATCATTGACTGGGACGGCGGCGGCTATGGGCACCCGATGTTCGATTTGGGCGAAATGCTGATGTGGGCGGAAGCTGATCAGGCCACCTGCGTGATGGCGGTCAAGCATTATTTTGGTTCGATCACCTCCGCAGACATGAAGCTGCGGCTCACCGAGGTTCACTCGTTCCAGACGATCGCCGCGCTGCGGCTGGTGACGGAGTGTCTCGAAACGGACCTCGACCCTTATTTTCATGTGACGCCGGAGGAGTTCTCCGAGAGCATGAAAGAGGTCCTGCCCGGACAAACGCCGGCCCTGGTAGGGCTCGCTGAGATGCTGGCGCCGCAATTCGAAGCTCTTTGGACGCAGTATCAGCACCTGTTCCCCGCGTGATTCGAATCGGGGGAGCCGGTACTGGCGACTACTCTGCAGGGCCTTGTTGCGGTGATTCCGGCAGGGTCACAACGGCGACCGCGTAGCCGCCGAGGTCAATCGAGTCGGACGCCATGGGTCGTTGGCCAGCCAGACCAACGGTCGTCTGATCAACCACCTGCAGCGTGCCGCCCCGCGCGCCGTCGGCCACGACGCGAACCGAGGTTCCCCGTTTGTTGACGAGCAGTATTTTGCGAAGCCCTTTGGCGCTGATGAAGCCCTGGCTGTAGAGGTTGGGCGCAGGATTGGGATAAAGCACGGTGTAGGCCGGCGGTCCGATCAGCCCGTCGCCGGGTCCGAAGTTGTCTTTCAGCAGCCGCAGAACCCAGTATCGCGCTGTCGGAATACCGGTGTCCCAGTCGACGAGCGTCGATGCCGCCGCCATGCCCGGAAAATCAATCAGCTCGGAAATTCCCACGGCGTCCAGTCCGAGCAGCGCGAGCTGCCCGTACAGGTACGCGAAGGTGGCGCCCGACAGGTTCCAGTAGTCGTGGGGAATGGGCCGGGTCAGCGTCGGTGCCAGCGGGTCCGGCAGCATGGTGGCGACGTTATCCGCGTCCGTCTTCGCGTCCGGCTGGAATCGGCCCTTCAGAGACTCGATGTAGTTCGCGATGGCAACGAAAGTGTCTGCCTGGCGAAAGAAGCTGTTGGCCTGCACGTCCGGCGGTTCGTCCGGATCGGGAATCGCGAACAGGTGATAGGACACCATGTCGATTGGGATCCCCGGGGCGTGATTGTGCCCATCGAGGAAGTAGGTGAAGTAGTCGGCGCGGGTCGCGTCTCCGACCGCCGGCCCCATGAACTTGAGCTTGGGCGCGACCTTGCGTATCGCCTGAACGATCGCGTCGTAGAGCTTCGTGTAGTCCGCAGGGCCCAGGCTTCCTTCGAAATCCGGCTCGTTCAGAACTTCCCAGTAAGCGATGTCGTAATGGTGCCCAGAGACATGCCGGACCCCGGCCTCGTCGACGAACTCCCCGTTGATGAACCAGCTTGCCAGGCGCGCCTGGTAGTCGGCAGCGAGCCGTACCGACTCATCCGTGACCGTTCGGTCGTTGAACTCCGCGTATGACCAGTCTGCAGCGTCGGGGTCCTTGGGTCCGCTGACCGGCTTCTTGGTCTTGAACATCCAGGCGGGTAATGCCCCGACATTGAAGATGACCGGCCTACCGGCTGCGGCCGTCATGAAGTCCTGTGCTGCCTCGTCGAGCAGCTTCAGGTTCCAGTGAGTTTTCCCGTTAGACGGCGGCTCGAGCTCGGCGATGCCCAGCGCCGGGAACACGTTCCACGGCTGGAAGTGCGCATAGTTCGCGCCAACGTCCCGCAGTGCCGCAAACAGCTTGTCGTGCAAGGGATAACCGCGTCGCAGCGGCGGCTCCAGGCACACTTCCAGGGTCACGCTCGCCCGCGAAGTCGCGACCACGTTGCTCCAGTCCACCGACACGTGAACCGGCGTCTCGCCCCTCCCGACCGCGACAGCACAGAGCGCTGCCAGCCCGGCAAGTCCGGCAACGTGTCGACTCGTCGAGCTCTTCATGGGCGATGCCCCTTGGCGTAGCTGCCGCGCTGAGACGCGTCCACCGCATCCCGGGGAAAGTCTCCGTCTGGCGCAGAAATTAACCAGGAAGTGACTGCACGAACCGGTCGACCTCGGCGTTGAAGCGCGCGGCGTTCTCAAGGAACAGGCAATGCCCGTTGTCCTCGAACATCACGAGTCGCGCATTCTTGGCGCGCGCCACGATCATCTCGTGGCCAGCGCGCGGCTGGGCGCTGCGGCCACCGCCGCAGACCAGGGTGGGAATGGGATAGCCCCAGAGCGCGTTTTGGTATTCGCGCAGGCTCTGGTCGATGAGGACGGCAGCCGCAATCGCCTCCGGGGCTCGCGTCATCTCATCGAACATCCACGCGAAATCCTCCCGCGCGGGCTGGATCGCGAACATCATGGGTATGACCTCCTTCATCAGAGCGTTGCGCTCGACGAGGAGGCGGTAGTGCCAGGCGCGCAGCGCCTCAATGGACAGTAGCGCTTTCGGCAGTTCAGGTGACTGCCAGTCGGTCGGCGGCTGGTCGATGACGACCAGGCCCCGGACGCCAGCGGTCCCGAACTGCTGGTAGTAATCCCACCAGGCGAATGCGCCCATCGACCAGCCGACCGCGACGAAGGCTTCGAGCTTCATCGCTTCGGCAAATGCCCGCAGGTCCCGGGCGTAGGTCGGGACCGTCTGGTCCGAGAGCGTCATCGATGAGCGACCGTGGCCACGCAGGTCGACCGCGATGACCCGGTAACGGGTACTCAGGCCATCGAGTTGCTTGTGAAAGAACCGGCAGCTGCCCCACATGCCGTGGACGAGTAGCAGCACCGGCCCGGCGCCATGTTCCTCGTAGTAGAGCTGCACGCCATTGCCGACGTCGACTGATCCGGCTCTTCGATGTTGTTCCGGAGCCATCGCCACCCCCCGTCGGTCAGCTGGCCGAGAACCCGGCATCCACTGGCAGCGCCACGCCGGTGATGAGCGAAGCGTCGTCGGACGCCAGGAACAGAACCGCCTCTGCAATCTCTTCGGGCTCAGCAAGCCGCTGATGCAATGGATGTATTCGCCCGTATTCCGCCAGGGCGGCTGCCGGTTCCACGCCGGCGGGAAGTACGGATTCGATCATCGGCGTTCGGACGGCTCCCGGGCAAACGCAGTTCACGCGCACCCGCGCCGCATAGTCGAGCGCCATCGACCGGGAAAGCTGAACGACTCCGGCCTTCGACGCGTGATAGGCGGCTTCATCTTTCTTCGCGACCAGCGCCAGTGCCGAGGCGACGTTGACGATGCAGCCCCGCGATTTGAGGAGCAGCGGCAGGGCGTGCTTGCAGAAGAGGAACGTACCCGTGAGATTGATGTCGAGCGTTCTCTGCCACTCCGGCAGCGGGGTCTCGCCCACGGCAGTCTGCGGGCCGGCGATACCTGCGTTGTTGATGAGGATGTCGAGTGTGGGGCGCTCGCGTTGCATGGCCGCGGATGCGGAGGCGACCTGCGGTTCATGGCTGACGTCCGCGACGATCGCACGACCGCCGAACGGGAGATCTCTCGCCACCTTCTCCGCCGCTGCCCCGTTGCAATCGACGCACGCGACCCAGGCGCCTTCCGACGCCAGCCGGCGTGCGATGGCGCGGCCGATCCCGCTCCCCGCACCGGTCACCAGTGCCGTCTTTCCGCGCAAGCGAGTCGCGACAGCCATCGTTTCGTTAACTCGCGGTCATTGGACGGTCGCTCCACCATCCACTGGGAGCACCGCCGCCGTCACGAACGACGCCTCGTCCGAAGCCAGGAACGCGATCGCGGCCGCGATTTCCTCAGGCCTACCGACCCGTCCTATGGGCTGCGTGCTTGCTGCCTCGGCAGCGGCCTGACGAGGATCGGGCGAACCTGAGACCCAGGCAGCCAGCAACGGCGTATCCACGAAGCACGGGCAGACGCAATTGACGCGTATCCCGTAGGGCGCCGCATCGAGCGCCGCCGCCCGGGTGAACTGCACCACCCCACCCTTGCTCGCGCAGTAGGCTGCCTGTGCGCGCTGACCGACCAGCGCGGCGTCGGATGCCACGTTGACGATCGCGCCGGACCGGCGCTCGATCATGCGTGGCAACGCGTAGCGGCACAGAAGGAACGTTCCGGTCAGGTTGACGTCGATCACGCGCTGCCAGTCGTCGCGGGACGTGGCCTGGGTCGTGGCATCGAGCACGATCCCCGCGGAATTGACGACAACGTCGAGTTGCCCGTCAGTGGCGATGATCCGCTCGATCGCCTGTGCGATTGCGGGCTCGTCACGAACGTCGACCTCGACGGACTTGAAGCCGTAATTCGCCGCGGACGCTGGAACAGATCGCCCGGGGCGGTCCGCGATCCACACCTTCGCGCCTTCCGCCGCCAGCCGGCACGCGGTGGCAAAGCCGATGCCGGAGGCTCCGCCGGTCACGACGGCGACCCGCTTCTCGAACCTGCGCAGTCCCCAGAACGAGTTGTTCATGGTGCGTGCACGCCGCGCGGCGCGTGTTTCCAGTAGGCACAGCGCAGCACAGTCGGCTAGCTCTTTCTCGGCTCCGGCATGGCGTGCGTCGTGACAGCAAGGACACGCGCGGCAGGCTCAGTGCCGACATTCACATAGACATGACCGGATGTACTGTCCATGTATATGCAGTCACCGGCCTCCAGGCGAGTGGGCCGGTAGTCTTCAGTGTGAACTTCGATCGTTCCAGACAGCACGTAGGCAAATTCCTCGCCTTCGTGGGCGATCAGGCCACCGGCCTCGGCGAGCGACCGGGCACTGATCTCCATGATTCCGACATTCATCTTCTTGCTGGCGAGATCCCCGCACAGCATCTCGAAGTCGTAGCGTTCGGTCGCCTCGCGCGGCCCGTCGCCTTTGCGTGTGACAGCGCGCCGGCCTGTGCGGACATCTGCGCGCGGGTTCGTGAAAAGCTCGTTGAGTTCGATTCCGAGCCCGTGGGCGAGCTTGGTGAGCTGAACGTAGCTCAGGGTCGCGAGGTTGTTCTGAACCTTGGATAACGTTGCAATGGGTATGCCGGTCATCGCCGACAGCTCGCGGAGCGTAAGTCCTCGCGTGCGCAGGATTTCGCGCACCCTGCTGCTCAGGTCGGGCGCAATCTTCGTCAAGGAGCTCCGCTTTCTAATGCGGCGGACGGTCATGGTTGTGCGACAGCGGGTAGGCGTTTCCGTTCGTCACATCCGGAAAGTAATCCATCCTGCTGATTCAGTCCCCTCCCCTGAATCGATCGAGCACCTCGGGTCTCGTGCGCCTTCATGCAGCTCGCCGTCAGAAGTGATAGTCGAACTGGGTGCCATAGGTCCGCGGTTGATTGGTCGAATACCGGACCAGGTACGGAATATTGACCTGGAAGCTCGTGTTATTCGCCGTGAATTCGGCGACCTTGTTCGTGAAGTTGTCGATGAACAGGGAAACGGTCCACTTCTCACCCGACAGCCCCATGCGCGCATTGGCAATACTGTACGACGGCAGCCGAATGCCGAAATAGAACGACGCGTCGTACGCCGACCCGACATAAGAGTCGGATACCCGCGCGGTCAGCTTGTAGCGGTCGGTAATCGGAGTCGTATAGGTCACCGCGATGCTGGCGGTGCTTTCCGGGACGTTCAGGATGGGAATCTCGCAGTTGCTGGCCGACTGGCAGCTGCTTAGCGCACCCGGGTAGGGCAGGGATCCCAGCACATTCGAGACCAGCAGCGGATTGGGGCTCGTGATCTTCGCGTCCGTGTATGAACCGCTCAGAGCCACCGCCCACGAGTCGGTCAGTTTGGCGTTGATTTCGAGTTCCGGGCCGTAGGACCGGCCGTCACCGGCATTCGCGATGAACTGCGAGCCGCAGGCGAGCAGCAGGGTCTCCTGCACCCCGTACCACTTGATGTAATAGAAGTCGCCGTTGATGCTCACCCGGTTGTCGAGCACGCGGGCCTTCTCGCCGATCTCGTAGTTCCAGACGCTGTCCGGGCCGAAGGTCGGCGTCGCTCCTGGCGCGCAGAAGGGCGGGACGTTCGGCGGCGGCACAATCTGGTTGGCACCGCCCGGCCGGAACCCCTTCGACGCGGAAATGTAAGTCGTGAGATTGGTGTTGGGGGCGTAGGAAAGGTTGAATCTCGGGTTGTAACCGTGGTCGGAGGCCTGCGTCTTCTTGAACGGCGGCGGCTGGTCCGAGCCGTTGATGAAAATGCCGTATTCCTGTTCGAGCTGCTGACTCTGGTAGCTGTACCAGCGCAGTCCCATGGAGAACGTGAGGGTATTCGTGATCTTGTACGAACCGTCGGCGAACAGCGCGTACTGAATCACCCGATACGGGTTGTTCGCGGCGCCCAGAAGGCCAGTCTCGTTGCCGGGCCCTGCATAGAAGAGGTTCGCGCTGTACAGCTGCCAGGTTGAATTGAGATCGCTGTAGAAGCCACCCACGATCCAGCGCAGCGGGCCGCTGTCGCGTGACGTCAGGCGCAGCTCCTGGCTGGTCTGACGCGTCAGGTCGTTCTCGGTCCAGGGGGCTGCGACATAGGGAACGGCGCCGGTAAAGAGCGACGTCGATTCAGAAGCGTCCTGCGTCTGGCTTTCCTGGCGATCCCAGTAGGCCGTCTCGCTGGTGAGGTCGGCGAAGCCGAGGTTGGCGACGATCTTCATGCTGTAGATATGAATCGTGTCCGAGATCGGCTCGGGCACGTTGGCGGCCTCGTAGTGCGCGAGGTAATCCGCACCCGGCGGATAGTCGAACGTGTCATAGCCCCCCATCGTCATCCGCTGATAGAGCGCCATGAGATCGACCGAGACCGTGTCGGTCGGCTGCCACAGCATGCTCAGGCGCCCGCCGTAGAAGTGCAGCGTGTTCACGTCGGTATACCGGGCCTCAACGGGTGCGGCGAGCACGTTGCCGCGCGCATACGGCGACGCCTGTGCCAGCGGCGGATCCAGGGGGAACGGATTGAGCACCACCCGGTCGATCCAGCCGCTGCGCCATGAGTCGCTGGCCACCAGGCGAAACGCGACTTCATTTCCGGCGGGGAGATTGAGCATCATGCTGCCCCCACCGTTGATACTTCCGCCCTCCGTATCGGACAGGACTCCGCGGAACGATGCGTCGAATTTCCCGAGCTGCGGCTCGTTCGTCACCACCTTGATCGTGCCGCCCATTGAGCCCGAGCCGTACAGCGTGCCCTGGGGCCCGCGCAGCAGCTCGATGCGGTTGACGTCGTACAGGTCCGGGTCAATCACGACCTTGCCGACCTGGGCCAGGGCCGGCGGCGACAGGGGCACTTCGTCGAGGTAGAAACCGACGGTGGGCGCGGCGCCGCCGTTCGAGGCGAGGCCACGCGCCTCGTACTCTGTCTGCCCGGGGCCCGCGTAGCGCATGGAGAGTCCCGGAACCTCGCGCGACATGTCCATGATCGTGTCCATGCCAGCGGCGGACAGTTGCTCCCCGGTCATGGCAGAAATGCTGATCGGCGTTTCCTGAATCGTAGAGGTGTATTTCTGGGCCGTTACGACGATTTCGCTGAGGCCGGCTTCATTGCTTGTGTCCGCGGCGACCGCAGCCGCGCTGACTACGAGCAGCAGGCTTGTGGCGATGGCAATCGTCATCGATCGGCCAGCGCAGGAGTGCGCGCTCGCCGAGGACACCGCCGACAGCCGAACGGAATTCAGCGTGCGAACTGAAGAACCTGCGCGCATGGTGTCCCCCTGCTTCCCGAGTCGAGTTGTCCGCACTCGGCCGAGCGCGGTGTCGGGCTATAGTTTCCATATATCACATTAGTTTCTCTATGGAAATTATTTTCGGGCGCGGGAGGGTGCGGTCAGGTCGCCGAACACTTGTGCCTGATCGCGCTGCGGCACGGCAACTTCCGGCCCGGTACAGCAAGCAGCGGGCGGGGTTTGCGTTCAGCCTCCGACCCTGATGTTCTCCTACTGTTTCCATATCGCAAATAATTGTTCTATGGGATCAGGAGCGGTAGACTCCCCCAGCGCGGGCCCGCCCACAGCAGAACATCGCCGGCGCGGCCTGCCCGGAGACACGGCATTGCAGGATCTGTCGTTAGCCGCCGCACGGGCGTTCGACGCTCAGGATCCGCTGCGGGAATTTCGCGACCGATTCGAGCTGCCGGCTGGCCGCGTCTACCTCGACGGGAATTCACTGGGCGCTTTGCCCAAGACAGTGTTGCCGCGGCTCATCGAGGTCGTCGAACAGGAGTGGGGCCGTGACCTCATCTCCAGCTGGAACCGCCACGACTGGATTAACTCGCCCTGTGCCGTCGGCGGGAAGGTCGCGAGGCTGATAGGTGCCGACGCCGACGAGGTCATCGTCGCTGACTCGACATCGGTGAATCTGTTCCGGCTGGTGGTTGCGGCGCTCGAGCTCGCGGGCAGCCGGCGGATCGTGGTCTCGGAATCGGGCAACTTTCCGACGGACCTGTACGTGTGCGAAGGCGCCACCCGCCTGTTCGGGAAGGGCGCCGCGCTGCGCGCAGTCGAGCGCGACCAGGTACTGGATGCCATCGACTCGAGCACGGCGCTCCTGCTCCTGACGCACGTCCATTACAAGTCGGGCGAGCTTTACCCGATGAAGGACCTGACGGCCGCGGCGCACGCTCGTGGCGCCCTCGTCGCCTGGGACCTGAGCCATAGCGCGGGCGCGGTGGCAATCGACCTCAACGGCGCCAACGCCGACTTCGCGGTCGGTTGCGGATACAAGTACCTGAACGGCGGGCCGGGTGCGCCCAGCTTCCTGTACGTCGCCCGGCGCCATCAGGACAGGCTGTTGAACCCGATTTCCGGCTGGCTCGGCCACCGGGCACCGTTTGATTTCGTAGATGACTACGCGCCGGCCGATGGAATGAGGCGCTTCCTGTCAGGCACGCCGTCGATCCTCGCGAATACCGCCCTCGATGCTGCGGTGGACACGTTGCTCGAGGCCGGCGTCGAGCAGATCGCCGAGAAGGCGCAGCGGCTCACCGAATTCTTCATCGAACTCATCGAGTCGCGATGCCGTGGCCTGGGCCTGACGCTCGCGAGTCCGCGGCAATCCGACCGGCGCGGCAGCCATGTCTCTTATGCGCATCCCAATGGCTACGAGGTGATGCAGGCTCTGATCGACGCCTCGGTCATCGGTGACTTCCGGGCTCCTGACATCATGCGGTTCGGCTTCGCACCGCTCTATACGCGATTTGAGGACGTGTGGCTTGCGGTCGATGCCCTGCACTCAGTGTTGCTGTCCCAGCGCTGGCGGGAGCCGCGGTTCGCTGAGCGCGCGGCCGTGACTTAAGATGCCGCCGGCGGCCGGTCCGATAACCTCGGTTGCCGCCGTCTAGATCAGGAGGCGGCATGCCGTTGGATTCGAATTCACCTGCACGCGCCGGTACCACCGATGCCGACCCGGCACCGTGGCAGAAAACCACGGCGATCATCATCGCGGCGCTGATCGGCGAGTACAGCCTGCTGATCATGCCGTTCATCGTGACGGCGATGATGCAGGCATACGGAATCGGCGAACTCGAGGCGGGCAACCTCGTTTCCCTGCAGCTCGTCACCATGGGCATCGCGGGTATCGTCGTCTCGTATCAGTGTCGGCGGATAGCCCCACGTGCGATCGTAATTCCGGCCGCGCTCATCATCATTATCGCCAACGTTCTTTGCGCGGTTGGGACTGGCAAGGCCGCTCTAGTCCTCGGCCGCTGCCTCACCGGCGTTGGTGAGGGGTCGCTCATGGCGGCGGCGGGCGCCATCGCGGCCGGGGTCGCCAATCCACACCGCCTGTTCTCGGCCCTCGGGCTCGTCATCGCTGCAGTCGCGGCGATCGCGCTGATTGTCACGCCGTATCTCTTCGGGACCGTTGGCCCTCGCGGAGTGTTCTGGCTGCTGGTCTGCAGCCCCGTGGCCGCCTTGGCGACTGCCCGCTGGCTGCCCGCGCGCGTCGCAACCTCCGCGGACGCACCCAGCCTGGGCGCACTGAAGATAGCCGGCGCCGTGCCGGCGCTCTCAGCGTTCGCCCTGATGTGGGTTGGGGCGAGCGCACTATGGGTATTTGCGGAACTCATCGGCGCTGCTCAAGGCATGACACTGGCACAGGTCGGAACCTGCCTCGCCATCGCCCAAGTCGCCGGGATCGCCGGGCCGATCCTGGCCGCGCGCTATGGCACGAACATCGGCCTCGCCGTTTCGCTCGCGCTCGGCAACGCCGTGATGGCCGGCGCCGGGATACTCATGGTGTACGGAAACGGAAGCGTCACCTATACCGCGTCGACGTCTTTTCTATCGATCGGCTCGATGTTCCTAGCGCCCTGCTTTCGCTCGCTGATGGCCCGGCTCGACGCCGCGGGAAGCGTCGTCGCGATGTCGGTCGCTTTCTACACGTTCGGCTTCGGAATTGCCCCGGCGCTCGTATCGGTCACGCACCCCGCTGGTGGCGGGTACGGCACGGTCGCTGCGATCGCGACCATCGCCTTCGTCTTGAGTGGGGTGCTCGTCCTAGCGTCGCGCGCAGCGCGAACCACGGTCGCAGCGGCGTCACCGTCGTAGTTTGTAGCGTTGTCTGCCGCGCCCCGTGGGCCAGGCTTCGGTTCGGAAGCCCATCTGGCCGGTTGGCGGCGGCTAGGCGCCGAGCGTTCGGCCGTCGCCAGACGGGCGCGTCGATTCAGGTATTCGAATTGAAGAAGTCGACGACGCCGGTCTCGAGCGAATACTCCGCGCCTACGATCATCAGCCCTCCATCCCGGCCGAGCTGCTCGAGCACAGCGGACCCGTGCCGCAGGTGGTTCACCGAGGCGCCGACGTTAGCCCGAACCGCGGCGCTCGTCAGGGCCTCCGGATTGCGGGCGAGCTCTGTTCCCATGAGAGGCTCTACGACCGGTCGGATGCGACCGACGATCGAGCCGACGTTGCGCGACTCTACGCCGGAAGGCTGGCGCAGTGAGTCAATCGTGGCGACAACGGCGCCGCATTGCGAGTGTCCGAGCACGACCACCAGCTTGGTGCTGAATCGCGCCGCAGCGAATTCCACGCTGCCCACCTGGGACGGAGCCACGATGTTGCCTGCCACCCGGATGACGAACAGCTCTCCAAGACCCTGATCGAAAACGATCTCGGCGGGCACCCGGGAGTCGGAGCAGCCGAGAATGATTGCAAATGGCTGTTGCTGTTCCTGCGTCAGGACCACGCGTCGCGTGCTCAACGGAGACGACGTGCTCGCCGCGACACTCGCGACGAAGCGACGGTTCCCGTCCCGCAGGCGTTGCAGGGCATCCGAAGCCGAAATCATGTCGCCGCTGGGCTCCTCGGTACGTGTCAGTACCGGGTGGGGGTTGCCGAGATGCCGAGCATCGCGCGCGCCTGTGCGGGGGTCGCGACCTCCCTGTTGAGTTCGTGAGCAATCCGGACCACCCGTTCGACCGATTCTGCGTTCGAGCGGAATTTCTGGCCGCGACGCAGATACAGATTGTCCTCGAGGCCGACGCGCACGTGGCCACCGAGCAGCAGAGCCAACGTGGTCATTGGCAATTGGAACGGTCCTATGCCGGAGCACAGCCATATCGCTTCGCCCGGCAGCTCCCGTAGCAGCGCCATGACGTTATCCACAGTCGGAAAGCTCGACGTCTGGTAACCCATGACCGTCTGAATGTAGTACGGCGGTTTGATGAGCTGCTGTTCTATCAAGTCTCGAACGACCCAGGCGCCCCCCGTGTGGTAGGTCTCGAGCTCGGGCTTTATTCCCCGCTGCAGCATGGCTTTTGCGAATTCTCCGACGAGTCGGTAACTGAAAGGTACGCAGTCGTCGTATTCGATCGGGCCCCGCGGGTTCGGCAGAGGCGCTTTGCGCTCCTTCAGGCGGAAGCGGCTCATGTCGGGCGTGAGGTTGAGCGATGCGAGCTCGGGCTTGGCGTCCAGACACGCCAGGCGGTCCTCCATCGTCGATGTGAGCCCCCCGCCCGTCGTGTTGTTGATGACAATGTCCGGACAGCGCTGCCGAATATTCGAGTTGACCTGCAGCCACTCTTCCGTCCTGGTCGCGGCCTCGGTGAGATTGGTGGGCTTTCGCGCGTGCACGTGAACGATGCTGGCTCCGGCCTTGTACGCGCCGTAGACGGAGTCGGCGATTTCGTCTGCCGTTTCTGGCAATCCGTCGGAGGACTCCTTGCCCTGAATCCCGCCGTTACACGCGACGCACACGATAGCCGGCGGCATGCCGTCGCGGACTCTGTCCATGAATTGGTAGGCGTCGGCGTAACGCCAGAATGCGGGTGTCGGTTGCTGATCCTTCATGACGCGACCTCATCGCCCCAGGTGAGTCGAACCCGTTTTCACGATTGGTAGATGCGCGACGCACGCGCGAGCAATTGCGGCATCGCCAGGACCATGGCCGCCCATGGCCGTGCCGTCGCCGAGTCTAGGCGGGGCAGGTGCGATCTGCACAATTATATGTGCGCACGCTTGCGGACGTTGACAGCATGAACGAGAGGTAGGCGCCGCCGTCAATGGGACGCCTTGGTATCGGGACTCGAGGAACCGCTTCTAGACGGCTTTGCGGTGCCGACGGCGCATTACCGGTAAGACCACTCCGTGGATTCGGCCGGTCGGTGGCGCTGAACCGCCGGCGCCCGGCGGTGGCCGTGGGTCATCGTGACCCACGGCCGTGAGCGCGGCCTAATGCCCCAGCGATCCGGCAGTGGCTCTCTTAAAGAGGCTGATGGGAGCAGGTAACCTTCGTGTTCCAGTCGGCGTAGCTCCCTTGCGGGTTGTGCTCCCAGGCCCACACGTGGATCTCATAGAACGCCGGCAGTCCGTAGCGATTGGGTGCGCCTATGTAATTGAGTAGATTTCCCTCGAGTGCCGGCACGCCAGTCGGATGATTGGCTGCCCATACCTGCTCGAGCACGATGAACTCGACTCCGACCAGCCGCATCGCGCCGTTGGTCATCGGCTCATAGATGAGCGCTTGCGGTTGCTCGGGATTCAGCGCGCCCGAGGCGATGCGGGACGGCAGAACCAGGTGCACGCCCATGGCCCCAGCATCCGGCCCGCTGACGCACGGCGTGGCCACCACAAAACCGTCGCCAAGGGCGACGTTGATGTCTTTGTAGTGCGCCGTGCCACTGCGCACCTTGTCGATCAGGGGCGTGTCGTCATCGTCCCCCGCCGTCGCGATCAGTGGTAGCAACGACAGAATCAGGGCTGAGCAAAGCGCCCGGCTGGCCAGGCTAACGCGTGAGGCATTCATTGGTTTCTCCCCTGCGGCTGCGCGTGCGGGTTAGAAGTAGGCGGTCCGGCTTCGGTATTTGTCGCCTTAGCGGACACTACCCGCGCGCATCGGGGGTCAAATCGGGTGCATTCCCCAACTTGTGCACGCCTTACCCTGACTTTGTGTCAGCTGTGCACCCAGTTTGCGAAAATCAACGGCGGAACAAGGATGTAACGACGCGGGATGAAGGCCGCGCGTCGTCTCACAGCCCATCGCCTCCGGTCTTGGTGCGATGACGCAGCATCTTCGCCGTAAGCCGTGGTGCCCGCCCTGGCGCCGACCAGGGGCATACCGCGATGCAAATCGCACAACCGGCGTGCTCGTTAAAGTACGGAACGCAGCGATCGAAGTCGACATACCACTTGTGCGAGCCGCGCACCTGTTGTTTGTCGTTGGAGATCGCATCTACGGGGCAAGCATTGACGCAGACCTGGCAGTTCGTACAGAAATCCTCTGCGGCGATATCGCGCGGCGTATCGGCGATTAGCGGCAGATCGGTGAAAACGGCCGCCAGCCGAAAGTTAGAGCCCAGCTCGCCGTTGATGATGGAGCCATGCTTACCGAGCTCGCCAAATCCGGATGCGAGCGCGGCTGGTATCAGGTTGACGGGTCCTGCCTGCGGACCGCCGTGGGGCTCCGCGCGCCAGCCGAGCGACCGGATTTCGTTCGACACGGCCTGCGCCACTATCCAGCCGTTCGTGTAGGCGGTCACCACGGTTATTGCCGCGGGTATCTCCGGTGCTGTCTGCAGTTTTCCGTAATCCATCTCGATGCCAAACAATATGATCCACGGGTAGTCGAATGCATAACCCTCGTAGATCCACTCCGGATCTGTCCGCGCAATCCCAACGAGCCGCGCACCGGCAGCTACGGCACGTCGCCTGACTGACTCGACATTGGCATTGGCCGGCCGGAGGGTTTTCCTGTCGGCTATCGGCTCCTGTTCGCGGGCCATTACGCGGGCTCTCGCCTCGCGCTGCGCCTGGAGCTCTGGGATTCTCTTTCCCTGCTCCATCATCCACCGCTGCAAGGGTCCGTGCGGCGTCATATCGGGTGCGTGCCAGTAGACCGGCGACGGTCGACGGCGCTCGGCCTCGCCGAGCCCGTTAATTGTGTTTCCTGACACGGATGGCCAGAGTCTCATCTGTTCGGCATTTGGCACGAAGTCGTCTTGTTTCCTAGAACGCTTCATGAGTGAGAAACCTTTGGGTCAGTTGTCGGCCGCCGGACGCGCGTTGCGTGCGATCGGGAGTGACTGGCTTATGGCCATGCGTCCCTCTATGGCTGTCGCGTACACTGCTACATCTGATTCCAAGAGCTACACCAGCCGGTAGCACTCACTGCCTTGCCGGGAAAGAGGGTGCAGGCACCGCGGTCGGACCCAGCGGCGCCCTCGTAAAGCGAGCAATTCGCGCACGTGCTGCCGGGCTTGGCGTCAGGGGCTTTGCTGGCGTCGCTAACATACTTAAGCGCCTTGGCCGCGGGGTCATCCGCGGCGACCAAGGGGAGATCAGCCGCGGTCGCACCCCCGGCGGGAATTTCCGCAATGGAAATCACGGCTGAACCAACGGTGATTATTTTCAGCAGCCGGCGACGTGAGTTGTCGGTGCCTTGTCTCATGTGATTCGCCTCGCATGGGTGATGTTCGTTCGGAGACTTCGCGAATGTGGACTGCGGCAAGACTGAAACTCGGCGTCATGATGTTCCTGCAATTCTTCGTTTGGGGCGGCTGGTTCGTCACCTTAGGCAGCTACCTGACCAGCGCGATCGGGGCTTCAGGCTCGCAAGCCGCTTTAGCGTATTCGACGCAGTCCTGGGGCGCCATTATCGCGCCGTTCTTCGTGGGCCTCATCGCTGACAGGTATTTCAACGCGGAAAAAGTGTTGGGCATTCTGCATTTACTGGGGTCCGCACTGCTGTATCGGCTGCATATAGCAATCCGGTTTGCAGACTTCTACCCCTATGTGCTCGCGTACATGGTCATTTACATGCCGACGCTCGCACTGGTCAACGCAATTGCCTTCCGACATCTGAGTACATCCCGCAGCCACTTCTCCAAATTTCGGGCTTGGGGAACTCTGGGTTGGATCATCGCGGGGCTGATGATCAGCTACGGATTCGCGTGGGACTCGACCGACGCCATGACCCACGGTGGGCTCAGGAATACATTCCTGATGTGTTCGGCAGCGTCGTTTGTGCTCGGCGTATTCAGTTTCACGCTGCCGGCCACCCCGCCTTCGGCAGCTGCTCAGGCGTCAGGCTTGCGACGTGCGGTTGGCATCGAAGCGCTCATGCTGTTGAGAGACCGCGATTATCTGCTGTTTTTCTCTGCGTCGATTCTGATTTGCATCCCGCTTACGTTCTATTACCAGAATGCCAATCAATTCCTCACCGAGCTTCAGGTATCCAACGCCACCGGCAAGCAAACTGTCGGTCAGGTATCCGAAGTGCTGTTCATGCTTGCGATCCCATTCTTTCTCAGGCGGCTGGGGATGAAGCTGACGTTGCTGCTCGGAATGCTTGCCTGGGCCATTCGCTACGTACTATTTGCGTTCGGCAATGCCGGCGATGCTGCGTTGCTGCTGCTGATTGGAATCGCGCTGCACGGTGTTTGCTATGACTTCTTCTTCGTAGCCGGTCAGATTTACACCGATTCGAAAGCTGGCGAGAGATACAAGAGCTCGGCACAGGGTATTCTCACGTTGGCAACTTACGGCGTGGGAATGCTGATCGGTTTTCACATCGCCGGGTTGATCACGGATATGTACGCCACCGGCAGACTGCACGACTGGCGCTCGATCTGGATCTACCCCGCAGCATTTGCGGCAGTGATCTTCGTGGTATTCGCGGTCACATTCAGAAGCGACGCTAGGGAATCACGCTACCCGCCTGCCTGACACCTGGGGCGCTCGCAGCCGCGAGGTGGGGGAAGCGAGTTCGCTTCAAGAAGCGTCCGGCCGGTGAAAATCGTAGGCCTCTGGGCTAGGCCATTTCGGGGCAGGGCCTGCCCTGGCGAGGCGCGTGGACGACAAGCGTAGGCGTACTCTACGCACAAATGCCACCGCGTCCGCCGACGCCCGGTCGCCTGCGGCAGTGCATTACACGGGGAGTGAAACGATCATGAGACACAGTGTTCTGATCTGCGCATTGCTTGTGGCACTGGTGGGATCATTGCCGTCGTCAGTGGCAACAGCCGCGACGTCCCCGGCGAGCTGGCGGACAGTCGTCACGACTTTTGCGGCCAAGCATTTCCGTAACCCCGCATGGGGATACTCCCATTGCGTTCGGGATTACGAACTCGCCAGAGCACTCGCGTCGCAAGACAAGGTCCAGCTCGACGATGACGTGCTGTTTGCCGCCGCATATCTTCACGACATGGCCGCCTTCGCTCCCTGGGACCGGGAGAAGGAAGGCATCGATCATGCCGATGAAGGCGCGCGCGTCGTGGATACGGTCCTGGCCAAGACGGACTTCCCCATGTCCAAGATCGAAGCGGTGCGCGGTGCGATCCGCACGCACATGTTCGACCGAACGCCTAGCGGACCCGAGGCGATCTATCTACACGACGCGGACGCGCTGGACTGGCTCGGCGCGATCGGCGTTGCCCGGATCTTCGCGCTCGTCGATCCGAACGGCGGTGATCCGGATGGTCCGAAAGCAGCCCGAATGCTTCGCGAGAACCTGTCCAAGGTACCTCGCGGGGTCGTCTCATCAGCAGCGCGCGCCCGCCTGCCGGCGTTACAGAAGGAGCTGAGCTCGTTTCTCGCCGACCTGGATCGAGAAACGGACGGACTGAGAACGCTGTGAGGTCGTCCTACGGCCTTGCCAGGAATTAGGACCCGGTCACCCTGGGCGGAGCCGGTAGCGAGCTGCCGGGTTCGGAGTCAGTCGCTTTGCGGCGACCACCCGCGCTACGATCTGCCTCACTGGCGTCGGCTGGCTGTACAGGGAGCCTCTATGAGCGCGAATCCCATCGCCCCGATGTTCAGTCCGGCCTTCGTCGACGATCCGTATCCGACCTATCGACACCATCTTCAGGGTCCGTCGGCGCAGGTTCTCAACGCCCAACGTGGCTACTGGGCCGTGTTTCGCTATGCGCAATGCCTCGCCATGTTACGCGAGCCGCGGCTCTCGTCGCGCCGGCCAGCGAGCGTCATCGTGCATGCTCCGGAGGATGAGATCCCCGAGTTCGAACCGTTGATTTCTCACATGGGTCGCTGGCTACTGTTGCGGGATGCGCCCTCGCACACGGCATTGCGCCGTGCACTCAATAGAGGATTCTCGCCCGCAGTGATCGAAAGCCTGCGACCGCGTGTCGAAGCGATAGTAGCGCGGCTCCTTGATGGGATGGAGGATCGTGGCGAGGCCGACATCGTCAAGGACCTTGCCTATCCCCTGCCGGTCACCGTGATCTGTGACCTTCTGGGCGTGCCTGAAAGCCAGCACGGCCGCTGCGTCGAGTTGACCAACGTCATTGCGGCGTGGTTCGCGAACGTCCCGCGCACACCTGACATCGCACGACCGGCCCAGGCCGCGGTCCTCGAGCTTGTGGAAATCTTCAAGGATTTGCTCGCGCGACGCACGGACCGCACGCGCCGAGATCTGCTCGATTTGCTGCTCGACATCGCCGACCGGGAGCCGGACCTGACACGTGAAGAGCTCCATGCGCAGTGCGTGATGCTGCTGTTCGGCGGGCATGAGACAACGCGCCACTGGATAGGCAACAGCGTATACACCTTTCTTCGGCACCCGGACGCGCTGGAAGAGATCCGAAAGAACCCGGACCTCGTGAAGGGCGCCATGGAGGAGGTGCTGCGATTCGAGAGTCCCGTTCAGATGTTCAGCCGTACCGCGGCGGCACCGATTGAGGTGGAAGGGGCGGTGATCCCGGCTGGCAGCAGCGTTTTCATCGTGATCGCGGCCGCGCAGCGCGACGGCGATCAATTCCCCGAACCCGATCGCTTCGATCCGCTGCGATCGCACCTGAGGCACCTCGCCTTCGGTGGCGACGCGCACGTATGCCTGGGCAGTACGCTTGCCCGGCTCGAAGGCCAGATCGCAGTGCGTGAGCTGATCAAGCGCTTCCCGAGGCTTCAAGCGACGGAAAGCACGGTCCGCTGGAGCCGGTTTATGGGGTTTCGGGGCCTGGAGCAGCTGCCGGTCCGACTTTAAGGATCGTGCGTCTCGGTGGAGACGCTGGTTGTGACGGCTTATCGCTGCGCAGAACAACGATCATGTCCGGCAAGACCCTGATCCGAATGAAAACGGCACTCGCTCGCTGCCCGAGGGCGCGCTCTGTGTGGCGAGAGCTGTTACCAAGCGATAAAACGAGCATGAGGCCCTGAGGCCGTAATCGGAGCGCCTACACGTGGACAGCCGAATCAAGCACGTTTTCGTGCTGGCGCTGGAAAACCGCTCGTTCGACCATCTCTTGGCGTACTCCGGGATTCCAGGGCTCGCTGGCGTCGATACGTCGAAGACGAACCCTGACGCGAGCGGCTCGCCTATCCCGATGACAGATGAAACGCCGGATCGGCTGGGGTCGGATCCAGGGCACGAGTTTGAGAACGTCGACTGGCAGATTTACGGTTCGGACCCCAGCGCCAC
>Ga0187780_10000420_pt1 | contig 31810 bp, 25 predicted proteins | sample 1015_Q2_SP10_20__FD_132429 | JGI IMG/M metagenome (GOLD analysis project Ga0187780, IMG submission 132429) | Tropical peat soil microbial communities from peatlands in Department of Meta, Colombia - 1015_Q2_SP10_20_MG | ecosystem: Environmental > Terrestrial > Soil > Wetlands > Peat | place...
GCGCACGCCGCTAGAATGCACCCGCTGTACGCCCGCTCCAGACGGGGGCGATGGAATACGTGAGTTGCCCCCAGGGAGAGGATCCCGACGATGGCCGCAGAAAGAAAAACGTAGGCGTCCAGGATGGGCGTCGTCACCGTACCGAAGTAGACGACGACTTCAATGGCCATCGCGCCCGCGGCGAGCCCGAGGCCTCCAGCCCACGGCAGCTCCTGCCGGGCGTGCTCCTTCAAGAACCGATACGTGCCCCGGGCACAAAGGAAACTCAGCAGCACACAGAGTAGAATCAGCGAAGCTGCAGTCGCGTAGGAGGTTGCGTCCATGCCACTCCGTGACATGCTACGGGGTTGAACGCTTCGTTAACTTTCCTTCATGCAGGGGTCAACCGCAGTTTACCGAGAGAATTACCCGTTGGCCCGCGTCGAGCCATGTCATGCCTTCGCACGGACCCGACGATGTGAGAGATCCTCCGGTCGAGGACGAGGCAGATCCGAGCCCGAACGTGGAGGCGGCCTATCCTCCCAAGAAGCTCAGCCGCTACCTCATGACCAAGAGGGGCTACCTGCATCCGAACAAGACCTACGTCTGGATCACTCTGCTCATCATTGGGGTGATGTCGGTTCTCTACTTCGTACTGGGCATCAACCCGAACGCCGCGGGGACCCTACCCCCGGCGTTTAATGCCGGCAGCGGAGGCATGCCGGGGGTCTCCGACCTCTATTTCCACTCCATCGCCATCGGCATGGCCGCTCTCGGCGTCTACTTCGTCGTTCTCGCGTTCGACCTGGACCGGTACGAGCCGGCCATTGACTTCCCCCTGTGTTACCGAGCCCTCGCGGCCACGGCCATCGGCGCCGTCGGCGCGTTCTTCTACCTGCGACCGATCTTCATCAAGCCGCTCGCGCCCATTCCGCTCGGCCTCATCCTGCTCGGACTCATCCTGCTCGCGGACGTGGGAGGCGCACTGCTGGTCCAGCTCTACCTCCTGCCGGGGAAGCTCGCGGGGACCTACGACCCCGGCCAGAACCGGTTCGGGATGATTCCGAAGTGGCGTACGCTGCCCTCGTGGAAGGATTTCCGCAAGATGGACTCCACCTACTGGCTCACGTTCGTGGCCGTGATCGGGGCCTTCATCGCCGGGATCACCGGGTTCGTCGTCTTCTGGCTGAACTACTTCGTGATCGACCTTGGCGTCTCTCCCGGGATCTTCAGCGGGTACGTGGCCTGGATGGGAGGCGCGTTCAACTTCTGGAACGTTGGCGTTGGCTCGCATTCCCATGCCATCGTCATGTGCATGCTCCTCGGCATCGTGGCGGTCGTCGCGAAGTGGTTCAACGTGCTTCAGCTGCGCGGATGGAAGAGGACCGTGGCCAAGGTGGGTCTCTGGGTCGGTGCCACTGGCGTCATGGCATTGACTGCTATCTTCGTCCTCGAGGCGTACACCACGGTGTTCCCGTCGGGCAATCCGGGGCTTTTCTTCGCGAGCAACCCGGGAGGCTTCACCCTCTATGCATGGGGGACCACCGACACGAATGGGATGGCGGCCGATGACACCATGATGTTGTGGGCTGCCCTGGGAGGCATGATCATCCTCGTTCCGCTGCTCTACACGACGGTCAACGGAAAGCCGGCCTGGAAGGATCCGATTCGGGCGTCCATCCTGGGGACTTGGATCCTCACCTTCATCGCCACCCCGATTCAGGGATTCTACATCGAGTTCCACGAGGCCACGCTCTCCGGTGGACCAACGGACGTGGTCTTTGGAAACCTGCAGTACTTTGCCCTGATCGGGATCCCGCTCGTCTGCATGGGCCTACTGGCGATCGACTTCTACCAGGAAAAGACGTCCACACGCTCGGCCGGGTCTGCGTTCGCGATGTTTGGAACGCTGATCGCTGTAGTTTCCGGGTATGCTTTCGTTTACTACTCCGCCACGAGTCCCGGTGGTCCTGCCGCGTGGGTGTTCGGCTTCGGCCTGCTATTGATGGACCTCTTCCTCCTGTTCGCCATGGTCGCAGTCTACCTCGGGAACCCGGAGAAAATCGAGATGGTGCCGTCGGACGGGGGCTCCTTCGCGGCGGTCCCACGGCGCGAACGCGTAGAGGCCGTCTCCAAGGAGCGTCCCTCCTGAACAGAAGTCCTTCCCTCTAGCCTCGGCGATGCTCGACCCCCCCTTTCGAAATCGCAGCGGGCCGCGAGGAGCCGAGGGAGTCGACGAACGTCGGGCTCGGGACGGGCGCCGACCGCGCCCCCGATTCGCCCCGGGGAGCCCCACAGCTGTCCTCGGCCAGCGGAAGACGTTGAACGTCGGCGATCGGAGTGGACCATGAGCTTCCGGCCGTACTTGCGACTGACGAACCCTCCCATCGTCGTCCTGCTCACGTTCACGGCGCTCACCGCCGGAATCATCGGGGGCGGCTTGCAGAAGCCCCTCCTCCTGCTCGACGTTGTGGTGGCCATCGCCCTCTGCAGCATGGGGGCCCGGACACTCACCAACTACGTCGACCGGGACATGGACTCCCGCATGACTCGAACCCAGGACCGCCCCTTGCCGGCGGGAGAAGTCGCCCCACCGGTGGCGTTGGCCCTCGGCATCGGCTTGACCATGTTCGGCCTCGTGACCGCCGTCCCGCTCGGTTGGCTCTACGTCCTCATCATCGCTCTCGGAATCCTCGACAACGTCGTGGTCTACAACCTGCTGACCAAGCGCAGGACGCACTGGAACATCGTCCTCGCGGCGCCGAGCGGTGGGGTCCCCGCGCTGGTGGGCTATGCCAGCATGGCCGGAAGAATTGACGTCTTCGCAATCTTGTTGATGGCCCTCGTGGTGCTTTGGACCCCGATTCACATCTGGAGTCTCGCCATCCGGTATCGGGAGGACTACTCCCGGGCGGATGTTCCGATGCTCCCGGTCACCCTGGGCGTCACGGCAGGAATCCGCTGGATCGCGGCCACCACCCTGTTGCTGGCGCTGTTCACCGTGGCCCTCCCGTTCGTGCCGGGCTCGCCGTTTGGCTACCTGACCTTGATTGTGGCGGCGGTCATGGGATTGGCGCTGATCGTCTTCAGTGCGGCCCTGCTGAAGTCTCCGACGCTAGTTCGCGCGTGGCGTCTCTTCAAGTTCACTTCACCGTACCTCGCGGTCCTCTTCACCCTACTGGCGATGGACGTGGCCGTCGTGCACCCGCCGTGGTAAGCGAGCTCAGGCTCGCCGGAATCCGGGGGTGCCAGTTCGATGCCCGGCCCTGGGGGCGAGGGAAGCGCCTACGGAGGGAGCGCGTTTGTGGGGGGCACCCGCACTCGAGGGGGATGTCCCCCGAGCATCCTGACTAGGACCGAGGACTCGAATAGCTAGCTATTCGAATCCCCTCGGGCCCGGTTTCGACTACCGGTAGGCCCGTCCGCCGCCCCAGATCTTCGGCCGTCTCGCCCGGTGCTGGCTCTTCGGTTCTATCCCTCCATCGTCATGTAAATATACTTGACAGTCAATATACTATACTAATGACCCGGACTGCCTCGACCACGGCGAACTACGACGATGTTCCGCTATCGGCACTGCTCCATGCCGCCCGCAGCACGTATTCGCACGCTGTAGACGCGGCGCTGTCCGAGATCGGGTGTGACGACCTCCCAACGGCCGGGATTTCCATCATCAGCACCATGCACTGGAGCGGGGCTTCGCTGGAAGCAGTCATTCGATGGATGGGAGTCACCAAGCAGGCCGTAAGTCAAGCTGTCGACATCCTTGTCGTCCGAGGGTACCTCGAACGCTCCCACGATTCTGCGGACCGTCGGAGAGTGACACTGACGCTTACGGAGCGCGGGAGAGAAGCGGGGAAGGCAGCGCGGTCAGCGATCGAGAGGATCGACCGCGAGCTACTTCGCCACGCAGGAGCTCGGAAAGTGACTGGTGCACGTGCCACCCTCATCGTTCTCTTCGAAATGGGCCGCGAACCGCGGGTATCCCGCGGCGTCCACTCGCCTGAGTCGTGATTTCTCTCGCCTCCGGGATCAACCCATCTTCGTTCGGACTCGATTGGCTAGTTCTTCGAATCCCCTCGGCCCGTCGATACTTGATCGGCCTCGGCATTGCAGGTCCACCTCGCCGCCGCGGCCCCGGCATCACCATAGTGCCCAACGTGTCGTCATAGTGCCAATTAGGTTAAGTACTGTAGGCACCAGCAAAGGGCGATGGACGTGGTCCGGCGCCGGTTTGGCAAGCCCCCGGCTCGAATCGAGTCTCACCCGTGGCTGATTGTTACGGCCTGGGCGCTCTTCATCCTGGCCGTGACCCCGTTGGCGTTGCAGTACACCCACTGGGTCAACTACGCCGGGAGCGAGTCGAACCTGAGCGGTTCGGAGTCTCAGAAGGCCGAGGCCCTTTTGGCGACCGTGGCACCGTCCCACTCGACACTCTTGGTGGTGATCGACCAAAGCTCGCTCACTCCGGCGACGGTCCAGAACGACACACTGTCCTTCCAAGTCGCTCTTGCTTCGAGCCATCTTGCCTACGTGAACTCCTCCTCTTCGGTCTATTCGTCGTACGCCGCGTACCTCGACGGACTCTTCGGCAACGAGGTCTCGCTCGTACACTCGGTCGAAAACTCTACAACGAACCTGACCGCGGAGGTCTACCAGTTCCCCGCTCAATTCCTCGCCGCGTGGCAGGCGAACGGCGCAACCCTAGGGACGATCAATGCGAGCTACGCCGCCGCCAACGGCTTGGATAGGGGCTACGAACCGGCGTTCCGGGACTGGCTTCTCACGAACTACACAGAAAGCTTGCCGGGGGCCGAATTGGTCCAACGGGCCGTCACTGGAACTGCCCCGCGATACTTCCCCACAGATGCGGCCCTTACCTTCGCATTGACCACGGCGAACGTCACCAGCTACCCGACGGCGGTCCCGAAGATCGTCGACGAACTCTTGGCGGCGTCGTGGAATGTCTCTGCCCCGCTCAGCTGGATCGTTGCCGCGGCGGCCCCGGGCGATTTTGGGTACAATTACCTCACCGAGCAGGGCTTGCTCGGCCTGCCGACCGCGCTCCGGGCCACGTACGTCAGCCCGGACGGCTCGATCAGCCTGGTCCGGGTCGATTTCACGGTCACCGATTCGTTCCGTACTGCGGACGGGACGTACCCGGCCCAAGCCGCGACTCCAGCGATCCGTTCCCTTGCGGCGCAAGCGTTCGGCCCGGACGCCTACGTCACGGGGGCCGGTGCGGCTGCCTACGACGCTCAGCAGATCACGAACGCTAGTGGGTTCCTGTTCGCCCTCACGTTTCTCTTCCTTGGGGTCGCGGTAGCCCTCACGCTGCGGTCGTGGGTCGCGCCACTCCTCGCACTCCTTCTGGTCTCCGTTTCGACAATCCTCGGCTACCTCGCCATCGAGTTCACGGGGCTGGTCGTTGGAAAGGTCGACTTCACGGTGACGTACACACTGACCGCGGTCACACTCGGGGTGGCGACCGACTACACGCTGTTCTTCCTCTACCGGTACCGCGAGGAGCTCACGAAAGGCGAAACTCCGGAAGAAGCGTTGCGAACGGCGAGCCGAAGCTCGGGGTTCGCGATACTCGTGAGCGCGACGACCGTTGCCATCGGCCTCGGGACCCTTTCCTTCCTCAGCGGCCTCGAGACGTGGGGGCCGGTGTTGCTCGTCACGATCTTCGCGATCGGGATGCTCGAAGTCACCCTGCTCCCGGCGCTCATGCGGCTCATCGGTCCCCGACTCTTCCTTCGTCGGTGGCTTCGCCCTGCCGGCCCACCGGAGCGATCGGTCTTCTACCGGGCGGCCTCGAGGTCCGGCTCGCGCGCCGTCCTTGTCGGCGTGATGGCGGCGGTGATCGCGGTGCCGGCGGCTATCGGATTCTTTACGGTTCCCACATCCTACAACCTGGACGGAGGCCTCCCCTCGAATACGACGGGCTCTCTGGGCCAACAGCTCCTGGAGCAGCATTTCGGCGCGAACCTCCTCTACCCGATTGAGGTGGTCGTACCGGCGCATACCGACTTCCTCGAGTCGAACGGCTCCGTGAGCGCCGAGGCGACCACGGTTCTTCCCGCGGTGGCGGCGGACCTCTTGCACCGCGCCGGGGTGACGGCGGTCGACGGGCCGTTCGTTTCCGGAACGAACCTGAGCTCTCTCGCTAACGGAACCGGGGACGTCACGACCTACCTCCTCGACGACGGGAAGGAGGCCTACTTCGTGGTCTACTCCCTGTACGACCCGTACTCCTCCTCGGCCCTCGCACTCGTCGAATCGCTGCGGTCCAACTCCTCCTATGTCGTCGGAGGGCTCACCTCGACCGTTGTCGACGAGCATGCGCAGAACAACGTCCAGTATCCCCTGCTCGAAGGCCTCCTCACGCTGTTCATCGCGGTGATCCTCGGTGTGGCGTTCCGCTCCGTCTGGATCCCACTCGTCTCCGTCTCGGGAGTCTTCCTGAGCATCGCCGTGACGACCAGCCTCCTCTACCTAATCGCCACCTACATCCTGCACTCCCCCCTGCTCTGGCTGATCCCGCTGATTCTGTTCGTCATCCTGATGTCGCTCGGCAACGACTACACGGTCTTCCTGCTCACCCGCGTGCGAGAGGAACAGGAGCGCCACGGACCGACCGAGGGTATTCCCCGGGGGATTGCCGGCAGCGGCGTCGTGGTGAGCGCTCTGGGCGTGATCCTGGCCGTCTCGCTGGGCTCCCTGGCCCTTCAGCCGATTTCCTTCCTTCAAGAAATCGGGATTGCGTTCGTCATTTCGCTGATCCTCGACACTTTTGTGGTCCGGCCGTTCTACTTCCCGGCGATGCTCACGAGGATTGAACGTCGCACGGCGGCGCGTCGCGGGCCGGCCGCGGTGATCGCGCCGGCCTCTCGGCCGCCGACGTCGTAGGGGGGGCCGTGGCGTTCCTGCGCGTGAAGCGAGTTCGAGGACGGCCCTATGTCTACCTGGTCGAGAACGTCTGGGACCGCCCGAGAGGACAGCCGCGCCAGCGTGTTCTGAGCTACCTCGGCCGTCTGGACCGAGTTCGCCCGGAGCAGCTTCCGGGGAAACACCGGACACCCGAGATCCTGCGGACCCTGAGAGAGAAGCAGGAAATCGAGAAGAGGAGGGTCGGTGCGGCGGCCGAACGGCAACGCGCCCAACTGACCGAGGTCCTGCTCCGGGGCGACCCTGGGCGCGCAAGGGCAGTCGCCCGGGCGGCGATTCGCGAGCTGGGGGAGGAGGAGTTCCTCCACGGTGTTCTCTCCGAGTCGATGCGCGAGGTGGGCCGGCGTTGGTCCGAGGGAACGGCCACGGTCAGCCAAGAACACCTCGCGACGTCGATCGTCGCGAGCTTCCTTTCCCGCCTGAACGGCCCGTTGCGGTCGAAGATCTCGACCGGGCCGGAAGTCGTGGTCTGCGTCCCGGAGGGAGAGTACCACACCCTCCCACTTCTGCTGGCCGAGCGACCCCTGCTCGAGAAGGGATACCGTGTCATCAACATCGGCCCGTCTGCCCCGACCGAGTCGACCGCGGCGTTCGTTCGTGCCCGAGGTCCCTTCGGCGTCTTGATATCCGTCACCCAGCCCGCGTGCATCGAGGCGGCGCGGGCGCTCGCCCGACGGCTGCGCCGAGAACTCCCGGAGGTCCGGATTGCCGTCGGGGGTCAGGCTGTCGAGCATTCTCCTTCTACGGCGGAAATCCGTGGGGTCGACCTCTATCGGGGCTCTCTCGGTGAGTACCTCGCGGCGTGGCCGGCCGCTCATGGTAGGCTCTGAGCCGACCCATCTCACTAGTTTCGGGCGCGAGCACTATCTCTCTCGTGGCTACTCCGGATAGGATAGTGCCTAACTATGATTTCAGTATTGGGCATTATTAAATACCTTGCCGGTCAACGGGCGTTCATGTCCGACATCGTCGAGACCGCAGTGAGCGCCGGAAACTTCCGGACTTTGGTGACCGCCGTGCAAGCCGCCGGACTGGTGGAGACCCTGAAGAGCCCAGGGCCGTTCACCGTGTTCGCGCCGACCGACGAGGCTTTTCAGAAGCTCCCGCCGGGGACCGTCGAGGGGCTGCTGAAGGACCTTCCGAAGCTGAATGCCGTCCTGACCTACCATGTCCTCGCAAAGCGGGTCAACGCAGCCGACGTGCTCGCGTTGACAAAGGAGGGCGAGGTCAGGGTCCCGACGGTTCAGGGATCCCCGATCCGGGTCCGGTCGGAGGGACTCGTCCGAAAGCACGTGATGGTGAACGACGCGACCGTGGTGGCCCCCGACATTCAGGCGTCGAACGGAGTCATCCACGCGATCGACCGGGTGATCCTGCCGCCGGGAGCGTAAGGATAACGTGAGCCCCCCGTGAGGGCCCGGGCAGCAACCGGCCCTTCGCGTTGACCAACCCTTTCTCTATTCTATTCCAGGTGGACATCGGCCGTTTTCGCTCGCTCTTCGGCGGGTCGGTCCTGTCGACCGCGGCAAGCGTCGGTGCATCCGGAACTCAGTTCCCGGCTGCAGCGGTTCTCGCGCGAACATTGGGGTTTTTCTTTGAGAAGGAGTATCGGTGGCTCACCCCTTCTGCGAGAACCGATGGACGAAACCCGGTATCGATTGCGGGATTTCGTCGATTCGGATTTCACGGCCTTGGCCCGAATGTGGAGCCTCAATGACCCTGAGAGGCCGATCACCGAGGATGAGGTTCGAAACTTGTTCCGTTGGAGCGACCAACCCAGGTTTGTGCGGTACCGGCGGAGCATCGTGGAGACTCGATCCGACAACGTTGTCGCGAGCGGATCGCTCTGGCAGACCGGCATCTTCTTCGACCCGGAGTTCTCGATGGCAGGGATCTCGGTCGATCCGGCCCACCAGGGTCAAGGTCTCGGCCGTCGGCTTCTGGAGGATTTGGAGGCAGCAGCGCGTGCGCGCGGACTGAAGGGACTCCGGGCTGGGGTCCGTGCCGACGATGCACGGAGCGTCCGGTTCTTCGAGAGGGCCGGCTTCCGCGAGAAACGGCGGGCCTGGACATCTCGGCTCGACCTGGGCAAACTCACCTCCGAGCTGCAGCCTCGGAGCCCCGAGCGGTGGGCGGCTGAGGGAATCACTTTCACGACCGTGGCGGAGGAGGGCTCCGACCGGCGGGAGGTTCGCGAGCGGCTCTATCGCCTCTACCTCGACACGATCAAGGATGCCCCGCGCATGGGGGGAAACACCGACTCCACCTTCGAGGAGTTTGTACTGATCGCGTTCGAGGGTCCCGGTTACCTCCCGGAGGCGATGTTCTTGGCTCGCTCGGGCGAATCGTACGTTTCGTTCAGCCTTCTCTATCGGCATGCGTCGGATCCCACAGTGCTCCATGTTTCCTTCACCGGTACTCTCCCTCTGTATCGCGGCCGCGGACTTGCCGGCGAACTGAAGCGCCGAACGATCGCGTTCGCCCGGAATCATGGCTACCGGTACATCGAAACCGACAACGACTCCGAGAACGAGCGAATCTGGTCGATCAATCGGCAACTGGGCTTCCAACAGTTCCGGATCTGGATTGCCGGCGAAAAACTGCTGTAGCTCGATTCTCGGAGCGAGAGGTCCAGAACGGACGCCCCCGCGCCGATCGAGGGGGCCTCGGCAGGAACCGATGGGATCGCGCAGCCGACGCGCCTCTACAGGAATCCGGTCTGCTGCGCCGTCTCGACGGCGCGGTTCAGCATTTCAGCCGCCTTCACGAGATTCCCGCCATCGGCTGCGCGAATCGCGTCGTTGACCAGATCGTGCACCACGGGAGGAAGGGGTTCCTGCGTAGGCGCGAGCAGTCCCCGAGAGAGGGCGATCGCTCTCTCGGTATCCCCGCGGGCGAGACTCACGGCGATCATCGGCCACAGCGCCATCCAATCGACCGGATACCGTTCGGGGAGGTTCGCCCACGTGTCGAGGGCCGATTGGCCGAGCGGGTCCACTTGGTCGGTATCTCCGGAGCGCCAATGGACCCACGCGTCGTTCGCGACGGCGAACGCATCGTACTCGGGAAGGCTCGCCTGCTGCGCGGCTTCCCTCACGGCCGGGACCAGACGCCGTACCTCCTCGACGTTCCCGAGCCTTCGCTCGGTGGCGAGGAGATAATTGATCGCGCGAGAGAAGGTGGTGACGTCCCGGACCTTCTGGGCGTACTCGATTGTCCTGCGGAGCGTCACTCGGCTTTCCTCAAAATCCCCATGCCAGTATTGGGAGAAGCCGAGCGTGAAGAGTGCCCCGCGCTCCGGTTCGGCTTCCCCCCGCGCCTTCCGCTCCTTCTCCAGGATTTGCCAGGCCACTTGGTAGAATCCGAAGGTCTCGTCGGTGATGGTTCGGTCGCGACGCCACCCGTGGAGGGCTTTCAGATGGTACAGTCCCGCGAGCTCGTCCGGGACTCCCCTCTGTTCGATGGCCGGACCGAGGCGATCGAGGATCTGTTCCCGTCCGTTCGTCTCTCGGAGCCAGTACATAATCATGAAGAGAGCCCTCTGGATCCCTTCCCACGTAGACCACCACGAATCCCCTCGGGCGTCGGAGGGGAGCTTCTCGAGCATCGCCTCGGCTTCCCTGAGCTCGCCGCGCGCTCCGGAGTAATCGTTGGTACGTTGTCGAGCCTCGCCGGCGTAGGTCAGAAGGCGCGCTGCCCGGACCGGATCTCGAGCAGTCGCTAGAGCCGAACCACGTAGGTAACTCGCGTGGGCATCGGCAAACGCTGCAAGCTCGTACTGCTCGTCCCCCATCGCCTGGTACACCGTCGCGCCCTTTGCCTCCCAGTCGGCATCGCCAGGAGTTGTTGCGAGAGCCCGTTCGACCAGCTCCGCCGCTTGTCGGTAGGCGTTGATGGCCTGGTCCCGGGCGAATACCTCCCGGGCCCGGGTGCCGGCGCGAAGGAAGAACTCGAATGCTTTCTCAGGACGGTCGCCGCGGAGGAAGTGTTGGCCCAGCTCGGCCGCCCGATCGTCGGCGTGACCCGCCAGTCGCGCTTCCAGGATTTCTCCGGCCCGGCGATGGAGACGTTGTCGACGAACAAGCGAGATCGACTCGTACAGCACCGCCTGGACCTGCTCGTCTGCCAGCCGGTAGACGACACGCCCCGGGGTGAGCTCGCGCTCGACGAGGAGGCGTGCGCGCAGGGCGGCTTCGGCGAGGGAAAGCAGACGATTCTCGTCCATCCCGCACAGCTCCGTCCAGTGGTCGAACTCGAACTCGTTGCCCAGTACCGAGGCCGACTCGAGGGCTCCTTGGAGCTCTGGACCGAGCCGGCGGATTCGCCGGAGGACAGTCTCCCGCACGCTCGAAGGGATCGTGACGATCGATCCCGGTCGGACCATCCAGCCGGCCGACGTCCGTACCAGCGCCTCCTCCTCCGTGAGGGACCGCAGCACCTCCTCGACGAAGAGCGGGTTTCCGCCGGTCTTCTCCGAAATCGCGGCCGGCAATTCGGGGGCGACGTTAGCCCCGCGGAGGGCCGCTTCCACGAGCGAGCGCGTGTCCTGAGCTCCGAGGCGGCGAAGCGGAATCTCGGTGATGAGCCGTTTCATCTGCAAATCGTGGAGAGCGCGTAGGAGGGGGTGGTCTGGGTCCAACTCCTGATCTCGGTACGTCAGCACCACCAGGATAGGGGTCTCCCGGATCCGCTGGCTGAGGTACTGGAGCAAGGCGAGCGTTTCCGAATCCGCCCACTGGAGGTCGTCCAGAAGGAGCGCGAGCGGTGCCTGCCGCGCTGCGTTTTCGAGAAACCGGGAGATTCCCGCAAAGAACTGGAGACGCGCCGCATCGGGAACGAGCTCCGGCTGCGGCGGGAAGGGACCGAGCCGCTCGACCAACTCCGGCACGAGGCCGGTGAGTTCCCGAGCGCACCCTTCGGCCGCCTTGTAGAGCGCGAGCGAGGGGGCGTCTCGCAGAAGCTCTCGAGCAAGCTCGGCCCACAGGGCGTACGGGCCGGTCTGGACGTTTTCGAACGCCCGGGCCCGGGCGATGCGGAAGCCCTGACGGCCCGCAAGGCGAAACGCCTCGTCGGACAGCCGGGTCTTGCCGACGCCCGATTCGCCCGCGATCGCCACGATGGCTCCGTGCTTCTCCGCGGCTCGCGCGACCGCCCCGCGGAGGGCCTCCAGCTCCGTAATCCGGTCGGTGAACGGCGTGATGCGCGCAGCCGGAACGGCGTGCCACGGGAGGTCGAGGCTGTAGACGGCGATCGGCGTGTCGATGTTCTTCAGAAAGGCGTGCTCGAGCCGTGTCGCCGAGTACGGAATCTTGCTCGACACTTGCTCGAAGACGGTACCGCTGATGGCCACGCCCATCGGCTCCGCCAATGGCTCGATCCGGGCTGCGATGTTGACCGTGTCTCCGAGAACGTCGTCCCCCTCGCGAACGACGTCCCCGACGTGGATGCCGACACGGGCCTCAAGCTTGGGCCCCTGGCGGGTCGCATTCGAATCGTACATCTCTTTTTGAAGCTCGACCGCGCACTCGGTCGCCTCGAGGGCGCTCTCGAATTCCGCGAGGACGCCGTCTCCGAGCGTCTTGATCACCCGGCCCCGATGGGCTCCGACCTGACGTCGGACCTGAGCCTGGAGCTCGCGCGCATACTCGAGGGCCAGGTGCTCGTCGCGCTGGCTCAGCGCGCTATATCCAACCATGTCGACGAAGAGAATGGCCGAGAGACGACGGGTTCCTTGGGGTACCATTCGGCGCGGGAGACGATGCTCGTTCTATCTAATTCATACGATGTCGAGCGACGGGTTACGAAAGACCCTGCCGAGCCATGCGGATCGAACGGTTGCCAAGGAGGCGACCCCGGGCGAGAAGGGCGGAACCTTCGGTCGGTTTCGTAGACCAAGCCGCCGGCCGAGACCGACCCGAGCCCGGACTGTGCAGTAGCCGTGGAGTCAAATGGCGAGACGGTGGATCCCCCTTGAGCCGTCCGCTCCGGATTATTCGAAGCGCCGACGGAAGCCCCGACAGACTCCGGTACACGGGGCTCTCACGCTGCCGCCGCGTCATTCGGGACGGGGCCGACGGGGAGCCGATACTCTCGAAGCAACGCCACGAACCTCGGGTCGTCTCGGATGAGGTCGAAGAATACGTCTCGGTAGTAGAGCCACAGAACAGCGTCTCCCTCCCGGAAATCCTGCTCGAGGAGGTCGAGCGCCCGACCGCGTTCGCCGAGCGCGGAGTACAGCATGGCGAGATGGGCCGCTGAAGTGTACGACTTGACCTCTCCTCGTTCCACCTCGTCGGCGACCCGACGCGCGGCGTCGGGACGGCCGACCAATGCGTTCAGGAGAGCGCTATCAAACTTCTCCGAATCGCTCGCCCCGTCCCAGGCTGCATCGGCCATCTTGAGCGCGTCGGCCTGGCGCCCGGCCCGGAGGTAGACGAGCCCGAGGTGGGATTGATGACCGAGCGACGCCGGGTGGTGATGACCCCCGGCCTCCTCGGCCATCCGAACTCCGACGTCGATGTTGCCGGACAGGATTTCGACAAGGGCCAGCGACATCTGGTCGGACCCGCCCGGGTCAAGCTGAATGGCGCGACGGAGCACCTGTTTGGCCTCATCGTACCGGCCGAGAGTCCGGAGTAGCATCCCGTAGAACCGGAAAGCCGCGACGTTGCTGCTGTTGAGGGCGATGGCGTTCGTGAACTCCGTCTCGGCGACCTCCCAATCGTGGTCGAACTGAAGCGCGATGTTTCCGAGAGCGCAGTGGGCCTCGGACAAATCCGGCGAGATCTCGAGCGCCTTCCTTGCGAGCTCTCGCGCACCGGGAATCACTTCCCGCATGGGGACGAAATCCCCCGCAATGGTGACGTATAGATTTGCCCACGCGGCGAACGCCTCCGCAAGGCTCGGGTCCAATTGGGTCGCGAGCTCGAAATGGCGGACCGCCTCCTCGTGACCCAGCTCGTGGAGGTTGCTCGCCGCGACCAGTCCACGAAGATAGTGGTCGTAGGCCTCTCCTGTGGTGATGGTCCCGAAACGAGGATTGGGAACGGAGGGAACTCGCTCTTCGGAACGGTCGGTCTTATCGATCTCGAGCCGGAGCGCCTTCGACGTACGTTTCGCGATATCTTCCTGGACCGCGAACACGTCGTCGACCTCCCGGTCGTACCGATGCGTCCACAAGTGCCGCTGAGTCTCGGCATCGACCAGGGTGAGAGAGATTCGGACCTGACTTCCCGATTTGCGCACGCTCCCCTCTACGACCGTGTCCACCCCGAGCTCACGGGCAACCTCCGCGATCGATTTGGGGGCTGTTTTGTACGGTGCCACGGACGTCCGCGCGATCACGCTCAGACCCCGGACCTGGGAGAGCTCCGAGATCAATTCGTCGGTAAGACCGTCCGCAAAGTACCCATCCTGGGGGTCGGGGCTGATGCTGGCGAGCGGTAGGACGGCGATGAGCCGGTTTCGAGACGCACTCGCCTTCGGTCGACTGGGAGACGGCTCTTCCCACACCGGAACCACGCGATAGATGCTTCCCGAAGCGCGAAGGTTCTTGAGGGAAACCGGAGGCATCTTTGCGAATGAAGCTCCGGCCTTGTTCGCGACCTGGTCGTAGACCTGCTGGGTCAGGCATATGCCCTCGGGACCGGCGAGAGCCACGATTCGGGCTGCGATGTTCACCGAATCGCCAAGCACGTCGCCACCGGTCTGTACCACGTCCCCCACATGGACCCCAATCCGGATCCGAATCTTCCAGGATTCGGGGGCTCGGAGGTTGTAGTAGTGTAGCATCCGTTGAACATCGAGCGCGCATCGGGTCGCTTCGAGCGCGCTCTCGAATACGACCACGAACGCGTCCCCGACCGTCTTCACCTCGTGACCGTGGAACTTGGAAAAGATCGGGCGGAGAAGCCGGTTGTGGCGGTCGAGAAGCGCGAGCGCGGCCGCCTCATCGGCCTGAGCCCGGGAGCTATAACCCACCATGTCGGTGAACATGATGGCAGCCAATCGACGTCGTTCCTCGCCCACGGAGGGGCCACTCCTGCAACCCAGTTAAAGCCCTGTACCGCGTCGGAGCCGATCCGGCCACTCTTCAGGTCTCTACCGGCGCTCGTAACCCGTTCGAAGTCCGTGGACACGAACCATGGAGCGGGCGGCGCCGCGTACAGCGGTCGGAGGGTTCGGCGCGAATGCCAACCGCCGGTGGTACCGCGATGTACACCTTGGAGCGGTTCCAATCGCGGTAGCCGCCGGTGGCAAGGTCAGTTTTTCGGAACACTCCTGAGTGATACAACAACGCCAGCTTCCCTCTTTATCTATCCGGAGAACCGTCCGAATTCGCTCAACGGTCGGCGGATGAAGCGGTCGCTCGTAAGGAAGTCCATACGAGCCCTCGCGATTGCGATTGTTGTCGTGGTGGGGTTGTCGTCGCTACCGGTCGTTTTCTCTGCGTCCAGCTCCGCAGGGTCTGCGGGGACCCGGCCTTCCTCCACGCCGTCAGTCGCGACAACGGTCGGGGGCGCGCCAAGCTCTGGAATCGCTCTGCCGAGCCTTCCACTCGCCATCGGACCGGGGAGGGCTACGTCGCAACCGGCGGACACCGAGCCCGCTACCCCGGGAGCGCAACCCATGGGGACCACCGCCCATCCGCCGCCGGCAGGAGCTAGCTTCAACTCCAACCCCGCAGGGGACATCGCGGCGTACGCTCCCGGTGCGATCGTCGGCAGCGCGATAGGGTCCTTTCCCTCCACCACGGGCCTCACCAGCGAATCCGGTGGGCCGGGAGGAAACTGCGTGGGGGCGAACTGCTTCTCGCTGCAACTGAACAGCCAGACGTACCCGCCCGTGAGCACGGCGTACACCGACTTCAGCACGAATTACAAAGCGAGCTGGGTGCAATACGTCTACTATGACAACGGCGCGAGCACGGGTCAACTTTGGATATGGTACGTCCTGATCGGATACTCCGCTGACAATGCAGGATCCTGTCCAACGACCCTTCTCGACGGATACGCCTGGCAATCTGTGGGCGGTACCTGTTACGGGCATACCACCCCGACCGGTGTTCCGCCCGTCTCGGCGAGCAGTCTTAGTTCCTTGGTCATGGAAACCTATGCGGACTACAAGGGCAGCTCGAACGATGTCCTCACGCTCTGCGTCTCAGGCTCCTGCAGTTACACCACATCGGCCCCAGACAGCGTCCTGGATCTTGCCCAATACTGGGACCTTGCGGAATTCAATGTGTTCGGAGACGGGGGCGGGTCGAACGCGGCCTTCGATGCGGGGACTACCGTCTCCGTTGCGGTCGCGCTCACGGATGAGAGCAATCATGCGCTTACTGTCGACTGCGTATACAACGCGTACTTCACCGGCGAAGGAAGTAACCTCTACTACGGCCCCTGCGGCACGGTCGGCTCTGGAATCGCCTTTACGGAGGCCACGATTGGATTCTCCCTCTCGATCTCGCCCTCGGACGCCACGGTCCTGAGAGGACAGACCGTCACCTTCCTCGTAACGGTCACGTTGACCGCCGGAACGACGGAGCCGGTGAGCCTGAGCGTCCTTCCGGGGCTTCCGCCGGGAGCCACCGATACCCTGACCTCCAGTTCTGTCACTCCCAATGGGACCTCGACCCTTCACGTCTCCACTTCTTTGAGCGGGGGACTGGGGGACTACACGGTCACGCTTCAAGGTCAATTTGGGCTCCTGATCGAGACCGCCACCGCGGGCTTGCACATGTACGACTTCACGGTCAATTTCGTCCCAACGAGCCTCACGCTCCTTCGGGGTACCTCGGGGACCTACGACTTCACCTTCCAGCTCCTCCCCGGGTCGTCGACGACTAACATTCCGGAGATCGCTCCCGTCGTCTCTGGCCTTCCCGGGGATGCGGGCTACACTCTGAACACGCACCTCGGGAGCGGCTTTCTGGTGCCCAACCTCGCCGGCTGCACGCCCAGCACGCAGTCCGATTGCGCGTCCCTGGTCGTGGCGACGCATGGCCCCCCGTCCGGGTCTCTCGGTGATTTCACCTTCCACATTACGGCCACGGACCCGGATCCTTCGGGCGGCTCGCGGTCGGGTTCTGCCCAGCTTCACATCTTCGACTTCTCGGTGATCCTGACACCAATCAGTCGAACCACCCTGCGGGGAACTACAACGGTCTACGACCTCACGCTCAAGCTGCTTCCCGGGTCCTCTACGGTCGGGATCCCCGCGATGACGATGTCGGTCACGGGAGCACCCGTGGACACGACGTACACGTTCAGCGCGACGAGCATCACTCCGACGGTACCGGGCTGTTCGACCGCGACCTTGCAGGATTGTCAGACCGTCACAGCGGTGACGGCGGGTCCGCCGTCGGGGTCGCTCGGGAACTATACGTTCACCGTGACCGCGACCGACCCCGTCGGGGGTTCTCGTTCGACGGTGCCTCCGGGCCAGCTGCACATCTTCGACTTCACGGTAGGGCTGGCGCCTCCCACCGAGACAATCGTTCAAGGCGGGTCGGTGACGATGAGCGTCACCCTGACTCTGGTCCCTGGTTCCACGAACATCGGACTCCCGGGCATCGCGACGGCGCTCGTCGGGCTGCCGAGCGACGTGGTGGCGGTAGGGTTCCCGAGCACGATGACGATCGGGGAGAAGGCAACGTTCAAGCTGGAATCGTCCTCCGTGGCGAGCTACGTGAGCTGTCCCGAGGTGGTGAACGGCGGGGGCCAGATCCTGCCCGGGGCGAACCTCGCCCACTGCAACCTCGCCGGGTACGACCTCGACGGGGACATTCTCTACGACGCGAACCTGGTCGGGGCGAATCTCGCGGGAGCCACCCTCGAGGACGCCAATCTCGCGAACGCCGACCTGGCGAGCGCGAACCTGATGGGGACGGACTTCCAGGGGGCGAACCTCGAGGGGGCCGACCTCTCCGCCGCCGGGGCGGTCGGGCTCTTCGGGATCACGGTGGTGGGGTCCGTGGACGGGGGGTCGCGGACGAGCAACCCATCGCTTCTGACGGTGCTGGGGGACGAGCTTTCCGGAGACGACTTCGCGGGAGCGAACCTGGCGCAGGCGAACCTCACCTGGACGATGCTGACGGGATACGTGTACGACTTTACGAACTTCAACGAGGCGGACCTCGCGGGGGCGAACCTGACCGCGGCGGTCTGTGGGAGCCCGAACGATATCACGGCAGCCGGGGTGGACACGCAGGGAATTGTCAACGTGCCGCCCGGGTGCAACCCACCGCTCGGGTTCGCGCTCGAGGGAGTGGCACTGACCTCGCCGCTGTCGGTCAGGGCGGCGTGGGAGTCCATCGTGCTGCTCCTGACGGTCCTCGGTCTCGTGGTCGTGATCGGCGCGATGAGCCGCCGGCGCCCCCCTCGCCCTCGGTCGTCGGTGCACCAGGAGGAGTCGTCTTCGAGGACAATCCCCCCGCGGGGGGGTGGGCCTTCCCGGAGAACCAACGTTGCCCCGGTGCCCGTGACTGTCACGACCTCCCTTCCGCCGGCTCGACACCCGGACGAAGTCCTACGGAGGGCTCGCAGGGCGCAAGCAGTGCTCGTGGCCCGAGGAGACCTGAGGTCCGCCTGGATGCTGGGGCAGACGACCGAAATGTTGGCGAAGCTGTCGAAGACGCCTCAAGGACGGCGCCAACGCTAGGCGCGCGACGCCGGAACCAGAGCTGAGCGAGCGGCACGCGACAGGGGACGACGGGCCCGCTCGCCTATCGGGGACGATGAGAACGGGTCTCGAAGTGGGCCGCCTCGACCACGATGTGGAGAGGAATCTCGGCGATAAGCGGTCCCTGAGAGCTCTTCCGGAGGATCTCGGGTTTCGGCGCGGGTTCGACCATGCGCAGGATCGCCAGCCCCGCGTCGCCCAGGTAGCGCGAATACGTCGCCAGGGTCCGATGGTACGAGGTGGTGTATGCCATCTCGGTCTCCGAGAGCTTCCACGCAACTCGCACGGGCCGCTCATGCCGATACCCCTCGACCTTGCGAGCCACGGTCTCGTGGTAGGGGTGGCGCTCCACCACCCAAGAGGACCGCTCATCGACATCGAAGCAGGGGTGTGAGATGGAGAACACGATGCGGCCGTCCGGAGCGAGCAGACGGCTCATCTCGCGGATTGTCGCCTCCGCGTCTCGGATGTCCATCAAGGACATGTTCGCCACGATCCGGTCGAAGGCGCCCGCACCGAATTGGCGCAAGCGAGCGGCATCTCCCCGGACGAACTCGGCGCCCGTGGGGTGGGCCGTTTCCCGCCTTCGAGCGATGCGGATGTTGGGGACGGATGCATCCACTCCGACGGCCCTGGTCGCCCCCTTTCGTTTCAGCCGTCGGGTGAGGTAGCCGTTCCCGCATCCCACGTCGAGGACCTTCAATCCGCGGACCGAACCCACCACGCCGAGAAGGGCAGGGTCGATGAGCGCTCGGTGCCATAGGTCGCCGGCCTCTCCCATCCGGAAGTCTCGCCACTCTGCCAGGGCGTCCCAACCGACCTTCGTCATTCTGCCGAGCTCCCATGTGAGTCGGAGCTGTTCTTATCGTACCTTGACGGGGACCGAATACGGTAACCCCGGGGGCTGCTCAATCCGTCGGGGCCGACTTTCCGGAATCGGGTCGCAGAATGAGAAGGGTCGAGGTTCCGTGCGCATGCAGCTTTCCGTCGCGGTCGGAGAGGCGGGCGTCCGTCGTTGCGGTCCGGGAACCGGCGTGGAGCACGTGGCCCTCGGCTCGGAGCGTCCCAGACCGGGCGGTGACCGGGCGCAGGAAGTTGACCTTCAGCTCGAGGGTCGTGTAGCCGACCCCCGCCGGAAGGGTCGTGTGAAAGGAGCACCCCATGGCCGTGTCGAGAAGGACCGTGACGATTCCGCCGTGGACGTTCCCGAGCGGGCTATACATGTACTCCGCGGGCTCGAACTCAAACGCGACGGACCCCGGCTCGACCGATACGATCCGGATCCCGAGGAGCTCCATGAAGGGAGGGGACGGGAGGTCACCGGTCAGAAAGCCCTTCATGAACTCAAGCCCGCTCAGAGTTCGGACCGGCGTGACGAACTCCGCCGGGTCCGGCCAACGGAGCGTGCGGGTGCGGGGGTCGGTGGGTTCGGTCGTCATCGGAGCGCGAGAATCCATGGCGGGAATGGCGTCCGCCCTTTGAACCCTCCGTTGAGAACCGAACTTGCTGCTGCAGGGGGACCCCGATGGACCACCCAGATTGGTCCTCCGGTAGTCACCGTCCGCCCTACCGTTACCCGCCCGGAGTCGTGGACGGCTCCGATGCAGGGTGCGACCCCTTCCACGCGAACCGGATGAGGTACGGGGCGACGATCGTCGTCACGACGGTGAGGGCCCCGATAAACGGAAGGACGAAGCCGCTCGTGATCCCCACATCCGACCCGCCCTTCGCAACGACGAGGGCGAGCTCTCCTCCCGAGGCGGAGAGCGTGATCGCGGTCAATCTCGCCTCGCGCAACGGGACTCTCTCTCCCCGGGCCGAGAGGTACGTCGCGAGGACCTTGACCCCGACCGCCGTCGCGAGGAAGGCGAGGATCGGGACGAAGTAGTACGGCAGGAGGCCGATGTTCATCAGCGCCCCCATCGAGACGAAGAAGATCGCGCCGAACAGTTCCTTGAGCGGGGCCATCACCTGGTGGGCGATGGCCTGAGATTTCGATTCGGCGACGAGCACCCCCGCGAGGAACGACCCGGTCGCGACCGAGATCCCGATGAGGCTCGAGAGGAGCGCGAGGACGAAGGCGAGCCCGAGGATGGCGAGCAGGAGGAGTTCCCGGACCCCGGTCGCGTTCACTCGGTCGATGAGCGGCGAGATCGTCCGCGGACCGAGGGTCAGGACGATGGCGATGAACAGTATCACGAGGCCGATCGAGAGGGCGAGGGCAAGGACGGAAAGATGCCCGCTCTCCGCGGTCGACTGGAGGACGCCGAGGAGCGTGACGATCACGATGTCCTCGATCACGGTGACGCCGAGCACGAGGGTCGCGTCGGAGCTCCGGAGCACGCCGAGCTCCTGGAGCGCGCTCGAGACGATCACCGTGCTCGTCACGGAGATCGCAAGCGCGATGAACAGTGAGTCCCAGACGGGGAACCCGAACGCTTCGCCCACCGCGAATCCTGCCGCGAACGTGGCGAGCGACTCGCAGAGCGCGATGATGAGCGCCGTCCGGCCGACCGCGCGCAGCCGGGCGATCGGGTACTCGAGGCCGACCGCGAAGAGGAGGAAGACGATCCCCATCTCCGCGAGAGCGTCGAGGAGAGCAGGGTAGTGGAGGAGCGAGAACGGCGGGATGTACGGTCCGATAATCATGCCGGCGACGATGTAGCCGATCAAGAGCGGCTGGTGGATCCACCGAAAAAGAAGGGCCATTCCGACGGCGATGAGCAAGATGACCGAGAGGTCCTGGGCGAAGAGGACCTCGGCGAGCGTCATCTCGCGCCCGAGAGCCGCGCCGGAGCCGAAGAGGAGCGCCCGAGTTCCGTCAACTGGAGAGAACCCTTCCGGACCTTGCTCGGGACTATCCCGCGGTGGTGGACGCCACGCTCACCGAGTGGATCCCCGGGAATTGGAACGGGATGAGCTTCCACGTCTTCCCCGCGTCGGGGCTGTAGAACAGCTGCCCCGTGGTGGTGCCGACGTAGATCCCGGCCGGCGAGAGATCGTCGGTCGCCATGCCTTCGCGCTGAACCCCGAAATGGCCGGGGAAGGCAGCGGACGGGACGAGCTTCCGCCACTTCCGGGTCTTGTCGTTCCACTCGTGAACTTGGAAGTGTCCTTCGCCCGTGACCCGACCCTTTCCATCGAGACGCACGAAGTACGCCCTTCCGGGCGCGCTCTCGGGGGACGCCACGCAGAACCCAAAGTCGTCCCCGAGCGGCTTTCCGATCCTCTGCCAGGAATCCATCCCGTCGTGAGAGACGTACATCCCGCCGTGGTCCTGCCGATAGAATGTGTCGAGGTCCGCGGCGTCCGCGACGACGTGGTGGACGCACTGACCGGTCTCGGGGTGCTTGTTCGGTAGGAACGGCGCCAGGACACCCTTGTTCGTCGGCTTCCAAGTCGCCCCTCCGTCTTCCGTTCGGAACGTCCCGACCGCGGACATACCGATGAAGAACTTCTTGGGGTTCTCTGGGTCGAGGAGGATGGTGTGCAGGCACGCGCCACCCGCCCCTGGGGCCCAGTTCTTCCGGTCCGGGTGGTTGTTGATCGCGTCGATCGGGGTCCAGGTTTTCCCGAGGTCATCCGAACGGAACAGGAGATGCGGGTCCGCGCCGAGGTAGACCGTGTTCGGCTCGCTCCGTAGACCCGGCTCGATGCGCCAGAGGTTTTGGAGGGGTCTTCGGACGGGGGTCGTCGGGTCCTCCTCGTTGAACGCAGGCTTTCGATCCTTCCCGCCCGCAGTCAGCGGGGTGGTGATCTCCTTCCAGCTCTTTCCCCAATTCGTCGACTTTTGGAGCATCGGGCCCCAGAACCCGTTGTTCACCGCGGCGTAGAGCGTGCCGGGATGCCGGGGGTCGGCCACGACGTGGTAGACCTCGCTTCCCTCGTGGGCGGGCGGACCGACCTTCCAGGTCCGGCGCTTCTTGTCCCCCGTGACGACGTAGGTTCCCTTTCGCGTTCCCACCAGGATTCGAACCGTGTTGTTCTTCGCCATGCCCGTGACCAGTCACCCGCCCGCAATGGAATGGAGGATATCTACCTCACGGGCACCGGAAAGTGGAGTTCCGACCCCCGTCGTGCCGCTGACGTCCTCCCCATCCACGAAGACCCGGACGTACCGACGCAGCTTGCCGGTCTCGTCCCGGATCCGGAACCGAAGGCGCGGATAGCGATTCTCGAGAACGTCCAGGAGCTGCTCGACCGAAGTGGCATCGACCTTCTCCCGGCCCCGGGGGCCGAACTCTCGAAGCCAGCTATCCAGGTGCACATCGAGCATGGGGGGTTGCTTGGCTCAAACGGTGGGGGTTCATGAACGTCGGGGTCGGCGCGTTTCGTCGAACCCCAATCCCTCGGAAGTCCAGGTCGCCCCCGAGCCAATCGGGATTAGGATGGGACGGCGGGGGTCGCCGTCTCCGTACGGGCCACGATCTCGCCGGGATGGCGCCACCAGTAGAAGAGAATCGCACCGACCACGGCGATGCGAGCGTAGATGCTGAGGCCCATCATCCAGGACGAAACGGAGAGCCCCCAATTTCCTGCGTTGAAGTAGGTCACAAAGTCGTTCCCGCGGAAACCGAGCTGGCCCAGAATCCAGGGTCCGAGGTCCACGTGGAATCCGAAGAGTAGGTTTCCGACGAAATAGTACCCCACGTCGTTCATCAGCGAGACCATGAGGCCCAGGCTCGCTGCAAGGGGCCACGACCGCCACCCTTCGAAGACGATCAAGACCGCGAACGGGGCCATCTCGGTAAGGAGGAGCCAAACCCCGTATGCGGGAGCTTCCTTCCCGAACAGGTCGATCCAGTTGATGATGACGAGCCCGTAGAATGCGGAGAAGAGAATCAGCTTGAGGAGGACGAACTGACGAGGGTCTGTCGGGTGAAGGCCCGTGACCACCGTCTCGATTCCCGTGACGAGGAGGAGAAGTCCGACCAGGATGGCGAACCCCGTCAGCGCGAGACCCTCGAAGGCGACCGCGATGACCACGAAGAGGAGGATGAGCGCCCCCGAGCTGAGAAGCGAGCCTCGTAACCAGAGAGGGGCTGCGACGCCCCCAGCCTGGAGGATTCGGCCGAAGCCGAGGAGGATCAGGACGCTCGCGAGCAGGAATATGGCCGCCGTGCTGGCGAGCGTGGGGTCGAGCACAGCGAACGCCGCTCCGGCGCAACCGAGGATGCCGAGTCCCACGAGACCCCATCCAGGGATGGAGCGCCACCACGCGCTGGGCGGAGCGTGCACGCGAAACCAGTTCTCGGAGAGCACACGCCCGCCTGCGAGGAGCGTCTGAGCCGAGAGGAGGACGACCGTCGCACCGAGGAGCAACAGAAGCCCATTGATCGTGTACTCGAGTTTCGCGAGGACGACGACTGCAAACCCCACCGAGAAGAGGCCCAGGAAGATCTGGGCGCCGCGGGCAACGTTGGTGCGGATTCGGAGTCTGCGCTCTTCGCGGGACGTCTCGGGCGTCGCGGCCGGCTTCGTCGTGGGTGCGGGCTGCCCGAGCTCGAGAGGCGATGACGAGGACCGTTGGTCCGCGGGCGGCGTCGGGGACTCAGCGCTCTCGGTCATCGTCGGCTAGGTTCGGCGACTCCCCTTCGGAACGTAATCGAAAAAGCGCTCCGTGATGCCCCGGGAGGTCCATTCCGCGCGCAGTCGAGTTCGTTTCTCGGCACGTCGGAGTTCGGTCAGTACCGCCCGGTTCAATTCCCGTGCGCTCGTTCCCTCGAGGAGGGCATGGATTCGGAACTCCCCCGGCTGGTCACCGGGTTCGACCGACCCTGCGCCGAACAACCGCTCGAGAACCGGGCGGATGGCACGGGTGTTGTCCGTGCTGACAGTAGCGGATAGGGTGTATTCCGTTTCGGTCACGCTTCCCCCTATCCTGCATTGGAAAAAGCAGCTTTTGGCCGGAACGGCGCTGGACGGCTGTGGTCGAGCGTCGAGCCGAGTTGACCGCAGGGCCTTAGCGTGACCCGAGGTGAAAACAGATGAGGCGCCCATGCAGAGCCGCGGAGTCTGGGAAGGCGGGTTCGTGACCCGGCTCGAGGACGGTCGGGGGCATTCGGTCACGATCGACGAGCCGGTCGAGGACGGGGGGACGAACAAAGGGCCGGCTGCGTTCGAGCTCCTCCTGCTGTCCCTCACCGGGTGCATCTCTACGATCTTCCACATCATCGCCGACAAGCGAAAACTCCCCTTCGAAGGGTTTACGGTTTTCCTGAGGGGAGAGCGGCCGAAGGGCGCCCCGACAATCCAGAGGGTCCACGGGACGGTCGAGGTACGGACCCGCGCTTCTCAGGAAGATGTCGACACCGTTCTCCGTCTGACGCTCAAGACCTGTCCCGTCGGCGTTCTGTTCGACCGGGCTCAGGTCCCGGTGGAAGTCACCTCGAGGGTCGTCCCTCCCTAGGCGCGGGGCGTTATCCGAGCGCTCGCGGTGGCCCGGGTCCATGAAGGTCGAGATCTGGGCGGACGTCGTCTGTCCGTGGTGCTACATCGGGCGTCGGCGATTCGAGAAGGCACTCGGCCGGTTCGATGGACGCGCATCGATCGAGGTCGTCTACCGCAGCTTCGAGCTCGACCCGGGTGCCCCGACCGACTCCAACATGACCCTGGACGAACACCTGGCAGCCAAGTACGGGATCTCGGTCGAAGAGGCGCACTCGGCGAACGAGCGAGTCGCCCGGGTGGCGGCCGAGGAGGGTCTCGAGTTTCACCTGGATCGAGCGAAGCCTACGAACACTCTCGCTGCCCACCGGCTGCTGCAGCTCGCGACTGTCCGACATATCCGGCCAACGGTCGAGGACCGGTTTCTCCAGGGCTACTTCTCCGAGGGCGCACGTCTCGGCGATCTGGAGACACTCCTCCGTCTGTCCCTCGATGGCGGACTAAGGGAGGACGACGTACGTCGCGTGCTCGCCGGGCAGGCGTTCACGCTCCAGGTCCGCAACGACGAGAAGGAGGCTGCTGGCCTGGGCGCTGAGGGGGTACCGTTCTTCCTCTTCGACGGCAGCCGAACGGTCTCGGGGGCCCAACCCACCGACTTTTTCCTCCGAGTCCTTGAGATGGTCTCGGCACCGTCACCCCACCGGTCGAACCCCGCGGAGGAGTGACCCTCCCGAGTCGTTCTTGTTTGTTACCAAAACAGTAACTTTAAGGTATCACTAACATACCCTTACCTCGTGCAGCTACGGTCCCTTTCGGCGACCGAGGCCCGGGTGGTCCTTTCCCTCGAGGCGGAGGGGAGGCATGAGCTCTCACTCGATACCATCGAGTCGACGGCAAAGGTTCGGCGCGGGTTCGCCCGAAAGCTCGCTCACGACCTAGTTCGGAAAGGGTGGATCCAGAGGGTTGGCCGAGGGCGTTACCTTCTCAATCCGAGCAGGGAGGGGCCCGAGGCGGTTCCCGACACGGACCCGCTGCGGGCCGGGAGCCACATCGTCCGTCCGTACTACTTCGGGTATGCCTCCGCCGCCGAACTGTGGGGGTTCCTTCTGCAGGTCGGTCGGGTCTACTACATCGTGTCCCCGGTCCGCACCCGGGTTACGCTGCGACACCCGGCGCAGTTCCAGTTCGTTCGCATGGCTCCGAACCGGTTCTTCGGTGTCCAAGAGCTTCGCCGCCGGAGCGAGACCGTGCTCGTGAGCGACCCGGAGAGGACAGTCGTGGATTGCGTGGACCGGCCCGAGCTCTCGGGAGGAATGGGAGGCGTTGCGCAGATCGTCGCGCGCGCGAAGCCCCGACTTTCGTGGGGACGGCTTACCGGGCACCTTCACCGGATGGGGAACCGGAGCTTGGCCCTCCGAGTTGGTTTCCTCACCGAGACCATCCGCACTTCGGCGCCGCCCCCGGAAAGTTGGCACTCGCGCTGGCACGTCCGGTCCAGCGAGCCTTGGGTCCCGCTCGGGCCCCCTCGCACGTTCGGTCGGCGTGGACCGCACGACCGACGGTGGCATATCATCCAGAACGTTCCCGACCGTGTCCTTTTCTCTGAGGTGGAGCAACCGTGATCCCTCGGTCGGTCGCGAACCGGTTTGCGAACGTGATGGGGGTCGACCTTCACATCGCTCAACAGGAGATCGTGCTCCTCTACGCCCTGGACGCTCTCGCCGGACACGGGATCCTCGACCAGCTCGTATTCAAGGGCGGGACCTACCTCCGCATGATGGTCACCGGAGACGTAGGTCGCCTCTCCGAGGACCTCGACTTCACGAACCGGGGCCTTCCAGAGGACCCGGAGCAAGAGCTCCGGGAGGCTTTCGCCGCTCCCCATCACGGTGTCTCCTTCGAGATCCACGAGCCGTATCGTACGCAGCGGAAGAACTGGGGATGCCAGGTCCGCTACTCTCATGAGTGGGACATGGGAGCATTCCGGTTCGAGGTCAGCTATCGAGAGGCGCCGTTCCTTCCTCCGGGCCGGTGGCCGCCCCTGCGACAACCGTACTTCTCCGCCCTTCCGTTCGTGCCGCCCGAGATCCCGTCGCTTCGTGTCGAAGAAGCCCTCGCCGAGAAGCTCCGGGCCATCCAGCAACGCGCCACGGAGCGGGACCTCTACGACGCGATGCGATACGGTCGCAAGGGATTCGACACGGGACTCGTGCGGCTCCTCGCGGTCGCGAAGCTCTGGAACGACCGAGAAGCGTTCGACCCGGACCGAATCCTTCGGACGCTCTCGGAGGGGCGTCGGGAGTGGCCGGACCTTGTGCGGTTGATCGGAAAGGCCCGGCAACGGGACTGGAACCGGGACGCCGCGCTCGCGGCCGAGCGGTTCGAGTTCCTACGAGAGCTCACCGCGTTCGAGCGCTCGCTGATCGCGGATGTGCGTCGTCACGCGCTGAGGGCCGAGCTCGTCGACAAGCTCTCGACCTACGCTCTTCCCGAACGGGGCGCGCACCCGCCGCGGAACGATTAACACGCCGTTCGGCCTCGGCCGTCTCGAGGAGTAGACCTGTGCCGCAGCTCGGACGCACCGGCATGAGCATCACGTCTGTGGGGCTCGGGACGTGGGCGATCGGAGGGGGCGGCTGGGAGTTCGGGTGGGGACCCCAGGACGACGAACGTTCTCGAGCAGCAATTCGTCGCGTGCACGAGCGGGGAATCGATTGGGTCGATACCGCGCCTGCGTACGGCACCGGACATTCGGAGGAGATCGTCGGCCAAGTGGTCGAGACATTGACGCCTCGCCCCCACGTCTTCACGAAGGTCTCGTTGACGTGGACGAAGGATCGGCGGATCACCCACAACCTCAAGCCCGAATCCCTCCGAGCGGAGGTGGAAGCGAGCCGGAAACGGCTTCGCACGGAGACGATCGACCTCGTGCAGGTCCACTGGCCCGAGCCAAACCGCGACATCGAGGAGGGATGGCGAACCTTGGCGGAGCTGAAGGACCGCGGGCTGGTCCGTCACCTCGGCGTCTCCAACTTCAACGTGAGCCAGATGGAGCGGGTGGGGGCAATCGCGCCCGTCGAGACCCTGCAACCGCCTTACTCATTAATCGCCCCGGAGGTCGAGAAGGAGATCCTTCCCTATGCTCGGGCCCACGGGATCGGGGTCATCGCCTACTCTCCGATGGGGAGCGGCCTATTGACCGGCACGATGACCGCCGATCGAGTGGCCCAGATGGCCGCGGACGATTGGCGTCGTCGGGACCCCGACTTCCATGAGCCTCGACTCTCCCGTCACTTGGCCCTCGCGGACCTGCTCCGGAAGATCGGACGACGACACGGAGGATGTTCCGCCGCCGAGGTCGCGGTCGCCTGGGTTCTCGCGAATCCGGCCGTCACCGGCGCGATTGTCGGCGCACGGTCGGCCGAGCAAGTCGATGGGTTCGTGGGGGCGATGACTCTTCGACTCACCCCTGAGGACCTCCGGGAGATCGAAGCATTCCGAACCGAACACCCGTGACCGCGGGCGTCCCCGCTCCGTCGGGGACCGCTACTTGGAACCTTTCGCGAACTCCCGGATTCCCGTGGAGTCTTCGTTGAAGGCCATCTCCCAGAAGCCTCGAACCATCGGCTCCAGCTGGGCGGTCGGGATGCCGGCGGCCTGCATGTCGCCGAACACGGAAACCTCGGTCTTCTCGCCGTGCGGCGTGTAGACCGTGAACATTTTCGACCCGGCCATCGGGCCCTCGATCGCCTCGGACGCCATCCCGAGCGGAGGAAAGACCGTGATCTTGTTCGCGACCTTCACCCACTTGCCGTTCATGTTCTGCTCCCACGAGACGATGAACGAGTTGTCGGTCAGGGGTTTCATCGCTCGATTCCGCGAGCCCCGGTGAGCGTTCCCGTGAGCCTCCGGATGCTGAAGATACTTCCACAGAATTTCGAGCGTCGCGTCGAACTTGCTCCCTTCTTGGTCGTCGATCCGGCCCATGGGTGACCTATCCACACCCGCTACAAATAGCCGGGAGACTGGGTCTATGAAACACTTCGAAGTACTGGGTGCGGGCCTCATTGCACCCACGTTCAGCCTATTCGCTTTGCCTGCAGCTGAGGTTAGATTATAACGGTCTTCGAGGATGAACGGAGTCGGCCCCTCGTATGGCTTCCCCGGCACCCGAAGGTCGACCAGCCGCCTCGAGTGGTTCCGCGACGGCCCCGCCTCCTAGGGGAGCCCGACGACGGTCTTTGATCATGGCGAGCGCCACCGTTGTGGTCGTGGCGGTCGTCATCCTTTCGCTTCTCCTACTCGGCGTAATTCCAGGCTGGCCCCGCTCTTCGGGTATGGGTTCGTCGGTTGCCCTCTCATATCAGAGCGCAAAGGCCAAGGCAGACTCGGCGGCCTCAGGTGTCTCGGGTGGACCCTGGCGCCCCGTCTACGTGATCGGAGAGGTCACAGGGAACGCTTCGATTGGGTTTCCCTCCATTTTCGGAGCATGCGGATACGGCTCTCCTGGCTTTCATTGGCTGACCTCCCCTGGTATCCCTATGCTACCGACCGGGGGGACCCTGACATCCGGGAAGGCCGCATGGTGGTTCCTGATCTACACCAATGGGACGGCTCTCTTGATGCTCGACGTCGACAATGGAATGGCCACAGCTCTGGGAGCCATTGCCCTCACGTGGGCGACATGCATGTCGAATCCCTTGACGTTGGGAACGTCGGGAATCTTGGACAGCACAACCGCGCTCGCGGACGTCATCGCCTCGAATGCGAGCTTCTTTGGCGGACGCTCCCAGCTGAACGGAACCATGGAGTTGTACTGGGGGATTCGGGGAACAATGCCGAGTGTCTGGCCCATTTGGGTCGCCACGTTCACGACATGCCCTTTCCTCACGTTTCATCTCGCCGCCACCTATCAGAACGGGACCGAATACGTCGAGGGCCTCAACGCCACTTCAGGCACCCCCGTGCCGGGCGGGATTCACTCCGGATTCGGGATTGCAGTCCCAACGGTATGCTCGGGTCCGACTAACGGCGCCTGAACCCTGTTGTGGCCGAGGTCACCCGAGAGCAATCTTGACAAACCGGTGGTCGCAACTGGCATTGCACCCACGTTAAGTCTATCCGGACCCGCTGAGGTGCGCATGCGATTATACGGTCCCCTGCGCGTCCGATTTCACGGTGCGCCATGGCCGGGCAATCGCCTGAATGGTTGCCGGAAAGGGCGACCGACCCCGCCCGGCTCCCCCGCCGCCTCACGCTTCCGCCGGGCCCCCGCGCTCGACATCGGTCGCTCTTCCTCATCGTTGGAGCGGTAGTCGTCGTGGTCGTCGTAATCGTCGCGCTCCTTGCCACGGGGCGCCTATCGAACGGGGGCAACGAAACGGGCGGGGCGATCGCGTCGGACGCGGCCCTTCGGATCGCAATCTCCTATGCGAGCACCGTCGCCGGTGGTCCGTGGAACCTCACCTCGGTGCTGGGGGTCGACCTCTCATTGGCCCACACCGTTTCGGTGATTGGCCTGGTCGGACGGCTGAATCCGGATTGCACCGTCAACGGAGCACTGAATTTCACGATCCCCGCCTATTCGGGAAACTACTCGGATGGCGACTTCGAGGCTTGGGAGCTCTCCTTCGAGAACGCGTCCGGGATGCTGTATGTCGCCGTGGTCCATGGCCAGGTAGCGGATCACTTCGAAGAATGGGGGGGACCGCTCTGCGCTGCGAGCCGGCCGCCGCAAGCCGTGGCCCTCAACACGAGCGGCGTCTCGAGCAGTCTTGCCGCGGCCGTTGCATTGCACGACCCCGACGTGTCCGGTTTCACCTCCATCCATTCCACCGCGGATGCCGAGGTGGATCTGTTCGGTGGAGAATGGAACTTTGACTACACGACCTGCGACTTCTTCTATGACCCCGGGGCCGCCGTGCGAGGGTCGACCGCGTTGGTGGCCGTGAATGAAACTGAGGGCTCTGAAGTCGCCGGCTCGAGCTCGCTGGCTCTTGTCATCGATTGTGCCCGAGCCTACTGGGCTGGCGAGGGTGTCCCCATGTCGGACCTCCTCGTGCTCGGGAACGCGACGCGTGGGTTGTGTCCGGCGGGAGACTCGTTCATCGTCCGGGGGTGTTTCGGGGGAGACTACACGTACTCGCTGAAGGTCCGTACCTCGTACCTCAGCTATGACGGAATCGTCTTCCAGGTCCTTCAGCGAACGGAACCCACACCCGCGTACTACAACGTGACGGGTCCTGGTGGGTTCTCGGTGCTCACGACCACGGGAGCCATGGCAGCCGAGACCGAAGTACCAAGCGGGGAACCCCTGCTTATGGGTCAGGGATTCTCGCGATACGGCCTGAACATCAACTTCACGGACCTGATCGCGCCCAACGAAACGATTCTGTTGGACATGGGGACCGCGAGTCCATCGGGCCTGGGATTGTCGCTAGAAGTCTCCTGCATTGGCCTCTTTCTTGCCTCTCCCCCTTTCTACGCACAACTCCTGTAATCTCCAAGGGAGCAGGGGCTCTTCGGTCCGCCGAACGCCGACGCGGGAACCTGTCACAGAGTTCGGTGCGAGCAGCATTTCACCCAACTCGATGCCACGTGTCACGATTGGCGGGCACCGTGGCCCTGTCCGGTTCCCCCGAGTTTCTCACAAGTGACCGCTCGGAGGAGTGTGCCGCCTCAGTCGAAGCAGAACGGTTGCCACTGAACCAACTCCGACCCCGAGGATCGTGATCGCCAACGGAACCATGGTCGAGCTGGGGACCCCAATTGGTTGGCTTCCCGCGAGCACAGAAATCGTCGCCCCCTGGCTGCC
>Ga0187780_10000422_pt1 | contig 31755 bp, 32 predicted proteins | sample 1015_Q2_SP10_20__FD_132429 | JGI IMG/M metagenome (GOLD analysis project Ga0187780, IMG submission 132429) | Tropical peat soil microbial communities from peatlands in Department of Meta, Colombia - 1015_Q2_SP10_20_MG | ecosystem: Environmental > Terrestrial > Soil > Wetlands > Peat | place...
ATATCGTCGACCTGGATGGTGATGATCGGGGACTCCACGGGGTGCGCCTTCTTGGTCATCCCCCCGTTGATCGAACCGGGTTCCTTCGGCCTTCCGTCCTTGTCCGAGGCCGTGGTTCCGACCATGGTGTAGTTCATCTCGGGGATGTCGGTCATCTTCCATCCGAAGACGTCCGAGTAGAAGGCCTTGGCCCGCTTCAGGTCCTTCGCCGGGACTTCGAAGTGCACGACGTTGCCGTTCATCGAATTCGATTTGCGGACGCGCATTTCGCACTATAAGGATTTGTCTGAGGGAAGGACGGAAAGGGGTCGGGTACGTGAAAGTGAATCGGGTCCTAGGGAGGGGCGAGTCCTAGTAGCTCGAGCAGCTTGGAATAGGCGAAGTCTGAAGTGTCTCGTTTGTAGTCAGCGAGCACCGCCAGAATCGGTGGGAGGTTTCTTATGCCGAGCATCCTGCGAACCAGCGGTGAAACCTTCCCGCCGACGAGCAGATACTGCGCAGCCGTGGTGACGTTCTTGGGGCGCCGAGATGTCCCCGCCGATTCGAAATCGATGATCCACGGTCTTCCCTCGGCGACTACCACGTGCTTCCTGAGGTTGCTCAGCTGCCCGTGATCGACGCCGAAAACATCGAGCTTCCTGCACTGGTTCAGCACGGAATGGATCATGTCCCTGGCCGCCCTCCTCGTCCCCGGCCCCTTCAAGCCGCTCAACCACTCGTGCAACTCCTGGTATTCCAGGAGCTTCATGAGAATCATGTCCCTGGAGTGACCGCGGACCTGGACCCCAACACCTATGCGGTTAACGAGGCTTGTCAGCCTAGCCTCCTCTCGCATGTCTGGCCTGTTCGCGTCCGTCCTCCTGATCTTCAGGGCGAGGATCTCTGAGCCCGCTCTCGCTCGAACGACCACGCCGACCGTCCCCAGACCGAGGATTCCGAGCCTCCCGATTCTGGCTTTACCCTCGAACAGAAGCTCTTGGACCCCGAGAGCTCGAAGCTGTCTGACCCGCGAGCGTGCGGCCTGGAGAGATATTCGGGGATAAGTCAGGACCTGGATGTACGGGGTCCCGGTCAGCTGTTCAAGACTGGCGCGTTCCAATGGCGTCGCTGGAGATTTCTCTGATTCCGTTCGCAACCCACTCCTCAGATTTGGCGAGTCTGGCCAGCTCCTGTCCAGAGAGCACCTTGGCGCTGCTCGCCATTCCGTCGGCGACCTCTTCCGACGCCCCCACGGGACCCGCCCTCCCCCTGACGATGTCATCTAGGAACTGGTTCAGGTCGGTGTACTCCCTGTCCTGGAGGAGCCTGACCCTGGCGTCGTCGTCGACCCACACGAGGCGCGCCTTGCGCCTGTTGCGGAGAATGAACTCGCCGGTCTCCTTCCGCATGTCGATAGTGGGGCCCACCCTCTGTTCGAGCTCCGGGAGCGAAGTGAATTCTGGAATGAGGAGGATGGCGCTTCTGTCAGCGTTATTCGATGCAGCCAGGGCACGGGCGACGATGAACCCTCTTGCCTCAACGTGTCTGACGACGTGTTTCATGGTCTTCCGGAGCTCACCCCATAGAATGTCCTCGCTGAGGCGCCTGTGGCTGAAGACGACGGCGACCACGGCTGCACTCATGGAAGGCCTAGTTTCGCCGACCATTCGCCGGAAGAACGCCTCTCGGGGCCTGCTTAGAAACTCTCTGCAGGCTAGGACGAACCTTCCCAGCTTCTCGCCTGAAACCGCGATTCCGAGGTCCCTTGACGGGTCGACAGGGTCCGGGAGGCTGAAGAGACGACCCTTCCCCCTCTCGTAATCGGCGAAGTGACGCAGGACCCCTATGAACGACTTCTGCCGCATGACGAGAACCTCGGCTACATAGCCCGAGAATCCCTGGGTCTCAATTTCGGCGCCGTACACTCCCACGGCCTTCATGAATCTCTTCAGGAGCCTGACCTCGCCCTTCTGCCTCTCCGGCAGGCGTTTGACGAGTCGAACGTGAAATGGGGACCTGTCTGCCGCGCTCATCCAGTGTCTTCGACTGACTGCGTAGCAGGGGACGATGTTGACCTTGACGCCGTCGATGGAGGCTTCAGTGTACGGGTGCTGCGCGTACTTCTTTCCTCTGGGGTAACCCTTCATCGCCTCGGCCCCGACTGCCAGGCCCACCTCTTCGAACCTCGACTCCGGGGCCGTCGTGGCCATTCTAACGAAAATGTCGATGTCGACGCTCTCCGGTAGCCAGGTTCCCTTCGCGTAGGAGCCCCCCAGAACCACCCCACGGACCTCACGGAACCTTTTCGACGCGAGTCTCGTCTTCGACAGAGCCAGCCGGGCGACTCGGTCGATCTTCCTCCGCTCCTCCTCCCTGGGGACGGCGACGGCGGCAGCCTTGCGCGCGACCTCCTCTGGCGACCTCAAACCAGGGAGTACACCCCGAGGTCGGCGTAAGTCGGACCGCTCGGCCGAAGCTGGCTGGACTTTAGCTTGAAGGTGTCGAGCCTGAACGCGCCGAATTGCCTCTGAGAACTCGCTTTGATTGCCGACGCCAGCTGCCCCCTGTTCCCCCCTGACCTGACCCTCGCGAGCGTCAGGTGAGCCTGGAAGGGCCTGGTCTCTCTTTCCCCGATTCCTTCCAGCGCCTTAATCACCGCCTCCCCTATCTCCTTGACTCTGCCTTCATCCTCCCTCGACACCCCCACCCAGACTACGTTCGGACGCTGCGGGCTGGGGAAGGATCCGACGCCCGAGATCGAGACGGTGCCCCCCGCGAGCTTCAAGGCACCCAGTCTCCTTTCGGCTTCCTCCGCTTGAGAGTCAGAGATCTCCCCCAGGAACTTCAGGGTGAAGTGCAGATTCTCCCTTTCAACAAGCTTGAGGTCGGCGCCGGTTGCCGCGAGCTCCCTCTGAAACGCGACGAGAGAATTGAGGACACCCTCATCCGCTATGTCAAGGGCTACAAACGCTCGCAAACGCCATCGGTCGCCCGACTTGACTTAAATCCTCTCGTGGCACGGGGCGAATCGGCGAGAGGGTTGCTGACAATTGTAGCAGTCACTGGGATGCCCGGTGCAGGAAAGTCGACCGCAGCCAAGGGTCTGGTCTCGAGTGGCTGGAGGAAGGTCGTGATGGGGGACGTCGTGAGAGAGGAGACCAGGAGACGCGGCCTGGAACCGGACGCCTCGAACACGGGAGAGGTGATGCAGGACATCAGAAGGGCGCTCGGAGACGCAGCCGTGGCCAAGCTCTGCATGAAGACCATCTCGGATTCAGGGGCTGACACGGTGGTAGTGGACGGAGTGAGGTCGATGGCCGAAGTGGAGGAGTTCAAGAAATCGGCCCGGGTAATCCTCCTGGCTGTCCATGCTTCTCCCCGAAGGAGATACGCGCTGCTCAGGGAAAGGGGGAGGAGCGACGACCCTTTGACCTACGAGATGTTCCTCAAGAGGGACCAGCGAGAACTTGGCGTGGGAATCAGCGTCCCCATCGCCCTCGCAGACGAAGTGATCTCTAACGAGCACCGCACTCCGGAGGAGGTGTCTGGGCAGATGACACAAATCGTGAACCGCTGGTTGGCTTCGGTTGCGCCCTGAACTCACCGCGAAGATTGCGCTCGAGGCGACGGTGGCGCCCTCGGAAGACCCCCACAAGGTCCTGGCCGCCATCATGAGCGTGCTCGGCGAGGTGGATCACACGGTCGAAGAGACTTCCCGCCTCGTCAGGGTCGAATCTGAGGCGGCGGGGAATCTTGACAGAGTTCACGACCAGCTTCGAGATAGGCAGGTGAGAGGAGCCGCCAGGAGGAGGCTTCTTGTCGGAAGGTCGGGGACATCTACGACGGTGATGATCAACAGGCAGGCGGCCAGCGCAGGGGTCCTCGCCCTCTGCGACAACGAGAGCGAGTCCCCCCTCGGACCAATCTACCTGACCATCGAATCTGAGGGCATCGAGGAGATGATACGGTGGCTTACGGACTACCCCGAAGGATAATCGACCCTTACGCAGAGGCCGTCGTGGGCGGCAACGGTCTCCGGAAAGACAGCTCTGGCCTCGCGGACCAGCGGGGAGACGTTCCGGTAGCGGGCGCTAAAGTGAGTGAGCACGAGTCTCCTGGCCCCGGCCTCAAGCGCCATCTGTGCGGCCTCGAGCGATGTGCTGTGCTTCCTTTCGATGGCCTTGTCCCTGTCGCTCCCACGGAAGGTCGAATCCAAGATCAGAAGGTCGCACCTCGAGAAGAAACGGACCAACCGCCGAGAAGGCCTGGTGTCCCCCGAGTAGCCAATCCTGCGACCAGGTCTTTGCGGTCCGGTTACCTGTGACGGCGAGATTGTCCTTCCGCCCACGGTCACGCTCCTTCCCTTCTGGAGGCGGGACCACAACCTCCCCTCCGGCACCCCGAGTTCCTTCGCCCTTCGAGGGTAGAAGACGCCAGGTCTTGCCCTTTCCTCCACCACGTAGGAGTAAGCCTCCACCGAGTGCGTTGCCTTCGTCGCCCTGACCACGAAGCCATTCGTCCTCGCGACCACGCCGCTCGTGACCGGTCTGAAGTTGATCTGGAAAGTCAGGCCGACATGGAGGAGCTCCGATGTGACCTCAAGCCACTTGAGCAGTGCAGCGGGGGCTACGACGTCTAGGGGCTTGCTTCTCTGTGCCAGAGCCATGGTCTGAAGTAGGCCGAGTAGCCCCGTGACATGGTCGCCGTGAAGATGAGTTATCAGAATCGTCGTCTCCCTGTTGAGCCCCACGCCGAGGCTCATGACCTGACGCTGGATGCCCTCCCCGCAGTCCATGATGATGACCTCACCCTCGCGGCGGACGGCAATGGCCGGTAGGCCCCTCCCCTTCGTTGGGGCAGCTGAGCTGGTGCCTAAGAAAGTGACAGTTAGATCGACCAGGGCTACCTTCTCCTCAGTACCGTGATTGACCTGGTCAGGCGCTTATGAACGTAGAGGTGGTGCTCCTCCTCGAACAACCAATCGGAGCCCGGCTCTGCCGGGAGGTTCTCGGGGTGCATGATCACCATCCTAGCCCCGCTCTTCAAGAGCTCCCGGCCAGTCGCGAGAGCGTCCTGGACGACCCTTCCAGCCCCCTTCCCCTGCGTGCTGGAGGCCCTCCCGTACGGGACATCGGTCGCAATCGCGTCCACCCTGGTGACGGGCGGCAGGAAGGAGTCACAGGTCACCACCCCGAGCCACTCCTGCTGGAGCTTCCTCATGTTTGCGAGGGATCCGCTCGTCATCTTCCAGGCCCGGTCGAGGGCGACGACTCTGGCACCGATCTCTGAGGCCTCGATGGCCAGGCTCCCTGTCCCAGCGAACGGGTCCAGAAAGACCTCCCCCTCCCTGCATCTGGAAAGGTTCACGAGGGCACGTGATAGCTTGGGAAAGATAGCTGTGGGATGGAAGAAGGCACGGCGTCTCGGCCTTCGGAGGGACCACCCCTGCCTCATCGTGGATGGAGAGGTGATCGCGATGTACCTGTTCCTTCCCTCTACGACGGTGAACTCGAACGCCGGGTTGTCGAGGTCGACCACGACGTCCAAATCTCGGAGAACGTCCTCCGCTCGGGCGGGGCTCTCCTTGGGCTGAAGGAAGAACGTACGCACTCGAACCGTCTTACCCTTCACCATCTCCGACACTCCTGACGGCTCGGAAACGAGCTGCCCGACTCGCCTTGAGAAGGCCACCCTGGAGGCGACTGTGAACGGGTCGGCCTCCGATTCCACCAGCAGCACCCTCCCCTCGGGTGACTCGAATCGGGAAGATGGGTCATAGGCGAGAAAGAGCGCCTTCGCCTCGGCCTCTGGAATAGACGTTGGCTCTCCAGAAAGGAGGACTAGGGACCTATTCCTCAAGGGTCTTCAGGTGCGATGCCAGCGCCTCGGAAATGTCAACCACACTGAATTCGCCCTGCACGGTGTTGGTTCCCACTATGGTCCCGACCCCCGCCTGCCGCAGCTTACTGACTGCCCCCCCGACGAAAAGCCCGTGCGTGCAGACGGCCACAGCGCTCGAAGCGCCCTGAGCCAGTACCTTCTCGGCAGCCGCCTTCACGGTCCCTCCAGTGCTTATGATGTCGTCGAGTATCACGACATCCTTTCCCTTCACGTCGAGAGAAGTCTCCTTTACGCTGACCTCTCCCGTCTTTCTGTCCCGCGTCTTCGAGAGTTGGAAGTACTTTGCCCCGAAGAGGGCGGCGAAGGCCTCAGTCCTCTTGGACGCGCCGAAGTCTGGGGAGATGACCGCCGCATCTCCGAGCCGGAGGTTTTCCTTCGCGTACCCCACGAGCGTGGGTATGGCGGACACGCTGTAGACGGGAATCGAGAAGAGCGACATCCCTTCGGCCGAGTGAATGTCGACCGTGACTAGACGCCTGACGCCGGCCGACCGCATCAGGTGGGCAACGATCCCCAGGGTCACGCCCTCGCCTGGGAGGAATTCCTTGTCCTGCCTAGCGTAGGCCAGGTAAGGGACGACGGCGACGATTTTGGCTCCTTCTTGGCTCAGCTGATGGGACATCATCAGCAGCTGGAAGAGGTGTTGGTCCACCGGGGGGTACGTGGACTGAACTACGAAGACCGTCTTCCCTGAGACCTTTTCCTCGGAGGTGAACTTCGACTCGCCGTCAGGGAAGACTTTGAACTCGGTCTTCAACAGCCCAAGGCCCAGCTTCGCCGCAATCGACTTTCCCAGATCCTCGGAGGCCGGGCCGGCCACTACGACTCTCTCCGCCACGCTTCCTCGTTTTCGGTCGCCGCCTGTGCGTATTTAACGCGTTTCCAGTCCGCCCCCTTTCTTGGCGTGCACATCGCAAGAGTTAAGGAGGGCTTGAGGGAGCTTGACTTGAACCAGTTGGATCAACAGTGCCCAGAGTGCGGCGGGATAATGCTCTTTGACATCCCAACCAAACGGTTTGGCTGCAAGAAGTGCGGGCTCTTCTTGACCAGAGACCAGCTCTCCGACATGAGATACAAGCAGAGGACTCCTGTCGAGGATGAGCGGAGAAGGAAGTCCAGGCAGCAGTCAGACTACCTCGAATGGTGGCTGAGCGGGGACAAGGAAAAGAAGGGCTAGAGGACTCCCAACGGTGGAGTCTCGCGGGCGACGAGAACATCTGCTGGCCGATGACGGGTCATTCGAATTCACGGGCGCGTCCTTTGTCCTGAATGGGCGTGAGACTCGTTTAAAGGACGGAAGGTCTGGCAGCCCCCCGTTGGTAAGGGTAGAGGTTCTGGCCGTAGGGAAGGAGCTCCTAATCGGAAGGACCCTGAACACCAACGCCCACTGGATCGGGAAGAGGCTTGCCTTCATGGGGACGATGATTAAGGAGATCACGACCGTAGACGACGACCTCAAGGAGATATCCGCAGCCCTTGCGTCATCCCTATCGAGGAGCCCGGGGTTCGTCGTGGTAATCGGAGGGCTCGGGCCTACGCCTGACGACATGACCCTCAAGGGAGTTGCAATCGGAGCGGGGAGGCGGATGTCGCTCAACCAGAGGGCGCTCGCGCTGATCAGAGATCACTACGCGAGAAGGGGGATGGTCGACATCGAGCTCACTCCCGCAAGGAAGAAGATGGCCGTCCTTCCAGCTGGAGCCACCCCGCTTCCTAACCTGGCCGGGACTGCCCCTGGCGTCAGGCTCGTGGTCGGCGATGCGGTGGTGTTTTGCCTCCCCGGGGTCCCTCTCGAGATGAGGGGTATCTTCAGGCGGTCTGTCGAGCCCGAGATACGGGCGAGTGTAGGCCAGCTCAGCAGGGCCGCTGTCACGCTGAAGTTCGAAGGAATATACGAGTCGGCCATGGCCCCGCTCATCCGGCGGGAGCTTCGCAGGAATCCCGGGGCCTACATCAAGTCGCATCCCAGGGGGCTGAAGGACGGGGTCTCGCGAATCGAGTTGGACATAGTCGTTGTGGGCAAGAAGAAGGAGGACGCTGAGAATGCCATGAAGGGCATCGCTCGGGAGATGGCGCGTGACGTGATCAAGGCCGGAGGCGTGCTCAAGTCCTCGGCAGGAGCGGTATGACTTGGACATCACATTTGTCACCGGGACCGCGGGCTCGGGAAAGTCGTACCTTACGAACGCTTTGAAGAGCTGGTACATCGGCAGGGGGGAGGACGCCATAGCGGTGAACCTAGACCCGGGCGTCGTGACGCTCCCGTACGAGCCAGACGTCGACGTCAGACAGATGATCGACCTCCAGGATGTGATGGAAGAATACAGTCTCGGGCCCAACGGCGCCTTGATTCTCGCTGCCGACATGGTCGCCACGAGGTTGGCGGAGATTCAGGAGGAAATCGATTCCGAGAATGCGGAATACGTCATCGTCGACACTCCTGGCCAAACCGAGCTCTTCGCGTTCCGGGAAAGCGGGGAGTATATCGTGAAGCAGTCGAAGGCTGATTCGAAGGTTCTGCTTTTCCTCCTGGACCCCCTGCTGGCTAGCACCCCGGTGAACTTCCTCTCGCTGGCCCTCCTATCGGCTTCGGTCAGCCTCAGGATGAACATCCCGAGGATTTCGGTCCTCACGAAGAGGGACATCGCAAAGGACGGGGTCAAGCGCATCATGCAGTGGAGCAAGGAGACCGCGGTCTTCGAGGAGGCGCTCGCGTCTACGAGGGACAGTGAGCAGTACTCCCTTTACTCCGAGCTCTTCAAAAGCCTCAGGAGACTCTCGTTCGGATCAGACCTCTATCCCGTGTCTTCCACGACCCAGGAGGGGCTGATAGCACTCGTGGGGGAGATTACTCGGATGGGCCGGGGCGGAGAGGAACTCACGGACTGAGTCCAGACAGGAAGGACTGGATTAGTGCCCCCAGCGCAGCGGGCTTCTCCAAAGGAACCATGTGACCCGCCTCGGGAATGAGGGAGACGGAAGACCCTGGGATATGGGAGTTCAGATACTGGCTATACCTGGGCGGGGTCATCCGGTCGTCCTCCCCGCAGACGATCAGGGTCGGCACCGAGATGCGGGCGAGTTCCCCGCGCACATCGAAGCCGTCGCAGGCCGTGTAGTCGTTGAGGAAGACGGCCAGATTGGAGAGCGACAGGGCGCTTCTTGCCTCCCTCCCCATCTCGAGACTGACTCTGTGGAAACTCATGGGGGTGATGAGCTCCTCGATGGCCTTCAGAGGTTGGCTTGAAAGGCCCTCGAGGATGGACGGTGCGACCCCCAGTTTGGCCCCCCCGTCGACCAAGATGAGCGCCCCTACCGTGCTAGGGTGACTCAGTGCCAGAGTGAGGGCAATCGCACTCCCCATCGAGTGTCCGCAGACCGCGACTCTCCCAAGCCCCTCTCTGGAAACGAATTCGTGAACCGCCTGCGCGTACTCCTCGACCGTCCGGCAGACGACATCCCCGCTCGGGTGACCGGGGAGGTTCACCGCAAAGGCGGTCTTGGAGCCAGAGAGGAATTGGAGAAATCGCTTCCAAAGGAGATTGTTGCCCCCCGCCCCATGAATGAAGACGCAGTCGGAGGGGGCGTGCTGCGTGAAGTAGTCCAAGGTCAGCCCGTGACGAAACGGGGCGCGATTTAACGCTAGTGAGGAAAGGCAAATGAACAGGTGAAAGAGGTCGAGTGGAAAGAGAATTTGAGCGTTCGAACAGAGGCGCTGCGGAGGATGGTGGCGGACAAAGAGATTGTGGTCGCTCCCGGCGTCTTCAGCCCTGCAGTGGCCAAGCTCGCCGAGCGCGTAGGGTTCAGGGCGCTCTATCTTTCTGGAGCCGCACTCTCGGGTCTGCTCGCACTCCCGGACGTCGGAATGACGACACTCGACGAGGTGGCGAGGGCGACCTACGACATAACGTCGCAGGTCAGACTGCCCCTCATCGTCGACGCAGACACGGGGTTCGGCGAGGCAGTGAACGTGGCCAGGACTGTCGGCATGCTGAGGACGGCTGGAGCAGCCGGCCTCCAGATAGAAGACCAGGTCCTGCCGAAGAAGTGCGGGCACCTGGACGGCAAGCAGCTCGTGGAGGCAGAGGAGATGGTGAAGAAGGTGGCATCTGCCAAGGAGGCCGCAGAGGGGCAAATCTTGGTGGTTGCCCGGACGGACGCGCGGTCCGTCGAGGGGATGGACGCCGCAATCGAAAGGGCGCAGGCCTACTCCAGGGCTGGGGCTGACGTCATCTTTCCAGAGGCGCTCGAGAGTCCCTCGGAGTTCGCCGAGTTCAGGAGCAAGGTGAAGGGGCCGCTCATGGCCAACATGACCGAGTTCGGAAAGACCCCCTACCTGAGCGTCGACGAATTCGAACGGTTGGGCTACAACGTCGTGATCTTCCCCGTGACCGCATTCAGGGCCATGATGAAGGCTGCCGAGGCGACCCTCTACAGGCTGAAGAGAGAAGGGACCCAGAAGAATATGCTGGACTCCCTCATGACCAGGAAGGACTTCTACGACCTAATCGGCTATTCACAGTACGAAAGCGCAGATGAGCGAGCGATGAAGACGGCCAAGCGATTGACGGGATCTAGGACGAAGAGGACGGGGTGAAAGGCAGCTGCCGGAACACGTGAAGGTCGCGAAGGGACTCGCTGGCGTGTCGATCACGGAGACGAGGATAGGGAAGAGCGACGAGGACGGGTCCCTCGTCTATAGGGGATACCCGATAAAGGAGCTCACAGACCACGCCTCGTTCGAGGAGACCGCGTACCTGATTACCAGAGGGGCTCTGCCGACCCGTCAGCAGCTGGATGAGTTCAGCACTTCGATGAAGACAGAGATGGCCGTCCCACAGAAGGCGCTCGACGTCATGAAGGACCTGGGGAGAGACGCCCATCCGATCGATGCGCTCCGCACAGCCTGCTCGGCACTCGGCAGTCTCGACCGGGCGCGGAGCGTTCACGCTCAGCAGGCTTCAATCGAAGCGAAGATGTCGGTGCTTGCGGCCAACTGCCACAGGGCCCCCAAGGGCGAGAAACCAAGGACTCCGCGGGAAGGCGTCGGCCTCGCAGCTAACCTCCTCCACATGCTGACCGACAGAAAGCCCTCCGACTACGAACTTTGGGTGTTTGAAAGGGCCCTGATCCTGTACATGGAGCATGACCTGAACGCGTCTTCTTTCACCGTGAGGGTGGTGGCCTCGACCTTGGCCGACCCCTACGCCGCCGTTTCGGCCGGGCTCGCCTCCTTGAAGGGACCACTTCACGGAGGCGCGAACGAGGGGGCGATGGAGATGCTCTTGAGCGTCAAGGAGCCGGAGAATGTGCCGAGCTTTCTTGACGGCGCACTGGGAGCGGGGAAGAAGGTCATCGGGTTCGGGCACAGAGTCTACAAGAAGTTCGACCCCAGGGCCCTGATCCTGAAGGACTGCCTGAAGGAGATCCTTCGGAGACGGGGAGAGGACGACAAGCTCTACCGCCTCTGCGATGCGATGGAACGGGAGATGATGCAGAGGAAGGGCATCCCTGCGAACCTGGACTTCTACGCCGCGCCCGTGTTCTTCCTCCTTGGAATTGAGATTCCCCTCTACACGCCGATATTCGCGGCCAGCAGGGTCTTCGGATGGATGGCCCATTACGATGAGCAGGTCACTGACAACAAGCTGATCAGACCCGACGCGACGTACGTCGGACCGACGAACCTGAACTACTCGCCGATCGAAAGCAGGTAAGAGTCCCTAGGTCTCGAGCCGCGCCGCCGCCTCTGCGATGGTCAGCTTCCCCGCTAGAACCTGTCTCGCCAGCTCCTCGGCTCGGGGTCCGGCGCGCCTCAGAAAGCCCTCCACCATGTTCCCCTTGGCCATCTCGACCATCATTCCTTTGATGCTCCTGAGCCTGATGTCCCGGTCCCCCTGACCGAACCTCGACCGTATGCTCTCTATCGCCTCGTCGAGCTTGTCCAGCCCGTCTCCTGTGAGGGCGGAGACTTTGATCACCGACGGAGACCTCGACTTCAAGGTGCGGACCAGCGAGAGGAGGCTGACCACCATCATGTCTGCCCCTTCCAGGTCTCCCTTGTTCACGACATAGATGTCGCCTATCTCCATGAGCCCTGCCTTCGACATTTGTATGTCGTCACCCATTCCGGGCATGAGGAGGACGATGACTGCGTGGGATACACCCACCACCTCCATGTCCGACTGGCCGATGCCCACGGTCTCGATCAGGACGACATCGTACCCGGCTGAATCCATCAGCTGGGCGACCTGAGAGGTAGTCCGAGAGAGCCCCCCCGACCAGCCTCTGGAGGCCATGCTGCGAATGAACACCCCGTCGTCGTCGGCGTGGCTCGTCATCCTGATGCGGTCGCCGAGCAGCGCACCCCCGGTGATGGGGCTGGAAGGGTCGACGGCTATCACCCCCACCTTGAGCCCCTTTTGGCGGTAGATGCCGATGAGCCTGTCGACCAGCGTGCTCTTGCCGGTTCCGGGAGGGCCCGTCACGCCGAGGACGAAGACGTGACCAGGTGGGCGGAGCGCAGCGAGCAGCTTCGAGGCGTTTCCCGAGCCGTCTTCGACGACGGTTATCGCCTTGGCCAAGGCCCTCCTGTCGCCCCTGGCGACCTGGCCGAGAAGCTCCCGAATCTCCATGGCTCCGCGCCACCGTCGCAGGCCTCGCTTTTATTCTGAAGGGGAGGTTTATCTCGATGGCCTTCGGGTGCATGCAGGCCTTGCTGAAGGACGACAGGGACGGCTACTGGAAGAGAAAGGCAAGCGAATTCGTCGAAAGGAGAGCTAAGGAAGGGTCGCTCTACGACAAGAAGACCCTGGAGGAGATTCGGCGCGGAGTCAAGGAGTGGGAGAACCAGGTCCTGCCCCGGCAGGACAGGAAATCGGCGGGGGTGAGGGCCGACCATCAGACCGCGTCGGGCATCCCCCTGAAGCCGGTCTACACGGCCGCCGACGTGAAGGACATCAGTCCGGCAGACCAGGGGCTCCCCGGAGTGTACCCTTACCTCAGGGGCATTCACCCCAGCATGTACAGGGGCAGAGTCTGGACCATGAGGATGTTCTCCGGATTCGGGACCCCGGAGGACACGAACAAGCGGCTGAAGATGCTTCTGAAGCACGGGGAGACGGGGCTGAGCATCGCCTTCGACATGCCGACCCTCTACGGTTATGACTGCGACCACGAAAGAGCCCACGGGGAGGTGGGCAGGTGCGGAGTCAACGTCTCCTCTCTCAAAGACATGGAAGTCATCTTCGGGGGAATCCCCCTGGACAAGGTGAGCACTTCGATGACGATCAACGCCCCTGCCGCGGCGCTCACCTGCATGTATGCTGGCGTTGCGAGGAAGCAGGGGGTGCCGGTCGAGGCGCTCAGGGGAACCGTCCAGGCCGACATGCTGAAGGAGTACCTTGCGCAGAAGGAGTGGGTCTACCCTCCGGAGGCGCACCTCAGGCTGGTGAGGGACCTGATGGTGTACTGTACGGAGAAGATGCCCGCGTGGAACTACATCAGCATAAGCGGCTACCACATCAGGGAGGCGGGGTCTAGCGCAGCCCAGGAACTGGCGTTCACGCTGGCCGACGGGTTCGGATATGTCGAACTCGGCCTGGAGGCGGGCCTGAAGGCAGAAGAGTTCGCGCCCCGGCTTAGCTTCTTCTTCAACTCGACCATGGACTTTTTCGAAGAGATTGCGAAGTTCCGGGCGGCGAGAAGGATATGGGCGACGGTTCTGAAGGAGAAGTATGGGGTCAAGGATCAGAGGAGCCTACTTCTTAGGTTCCACACGCAGACGTCAGGGGCGTCCCTCACATGGCAGCAGCCGTTGAACAACGTGATCAGGACGACCTTGGAGGCGCTCGCCGGAGTCCTAGGGGGAACGCAGTCACTGCACACGAACTCCTTCGATGAGGCCTGGGCCCTTCCGACGGAGAAGGCGGTGCAGGTTGCGCTCAGGACCCAGCAGGTCATAGCGGAGGAGACGGGCGTGCCGAACGTAATCGACCCCCTCGGCGGATCGTACTACGTGGAGTGGCTGACGGAGCAGCTCGAGGAGGAGGCGTACAAGTACTTCGACAGAATCGAGTCCGCAGGGGGCCTATTGAAGGCGATCAAGAGCGGGTACCTGCAGAGGGAGATTGCAGAGAACTCCTACAGGCTCTCCAGGAGAATCGAGGAAGACAAGGACGGTGTCGTCGGGGTTAACAAGTACGTGGTTCCCGAGAAGGAGCCAATCAGCACGCTGAAGATTGATTTCCGAGCCCAGAGAAGCCAGATCAGAAGGCTGGAGAAGGTGAAAAGGGAGAGGGACCCGGTGAAGGTCAGAGCGTCCCTGTCGAGGGTGCGAAAATCCTTCGAAAATGAAGGCGCAAACGCCATCCAGCCCATGATGGACGCGGTGATGGCCTACGCCACTCTCGGCGAGATAATAGCCGTGGGAAAGGAGGTCTGGGGGAGTTGGAAGGAGCCGGCGATACTCTAGGAGCTTTGATGATGAACCCGATGGGAGACATGGTGAAGGGATAGTGCGCGAAAAGGCCACCGCCCGTCAGCGCAAGATCAGAATTCTTGTAGCAAAGCCCGGTCTAGACGGCCACGATAGAGGGGTGCTGGTCCTCTCGAGGGCATTCCGAGACGCGGGGATGGAGGTAATCTACAGTGGTCTCCTCCCGTCTCCTGAGCAGGTGGCCCAGATGGCCGTAGACGAAGACGTTGACGTCGTGGCGCTCTCGCTGTTGAACGGAGCCCACATGACGGCATTCCCAAGGGTGAAGACGCTGCTCGAGAAAAAAGGAGGGGGAGACATTCTGGTAATCGGAGGGGGAATAATCCCAGATGAGGACAAGCCGAAGCTGCGAAGGCTGGGCATTACGGGGCTTTACGGTCCAGGGAGTTCGCTGGACGATATCGTGGAGCACATCAAGGAAAGGGTTAGGAAGGAGCGCTGGAGGGCGTAGGGACATGCTGAAGGAGGACGAATTCATGAATCTGTCGAAAATGAACTTCGACACCTCGGAGGAGCAGGCAATGATTCTCGAACAGGTCGACAGAGCTTGCAAGGAGATTCGTCCAATCGAAGACAAGTGCTACCTGGATGGAAGGATAAACGATCAGACGAGGCCCATCTTTGCCAAAGCCCATCTGCTCGGGCTCCCTACTTCCAGGAAGTATGGGGACGGCCAGGGGGCCGACGCGGTGACATATGCCATGGCGCTGGGAAGAATCGGAATGGAGGGGGGAGGGGTCGCAACTTTCTACTCTGTGCACACGGCGCTTGGGCAGATGACGATACAGCAATGGGGGACAGAAGAGCAGAAGCAACGAATCCTGACCCCTGCGACGAAGGGTGAGTGCATCCTCGCCTTCGGGCTGACGGAGCCGAACGCCGGGAGCGACCCGGCCTCGCTCACCAGCAGCTTTGCGGAGGAAGGGGGAAAGTATTTCCTAACGGGACAGAAGATGTGGATTTCCCTGGGGTCGACTGCGAAGTACGTGCTCATCTTCGCATACCCGAAGGGGAAGAAGGAAGGAATGTGCGCCTTCATAGTCGACACCGGCAGCCTCGGTTTCAAAGCGGAACTCATCCCACATAAGTTGGGGCTACCGACGGAAGACACCTCTACTCTCTACCTCGACAGGGTGGAGGTCGCCAAGGAGGACATGCTCGGTCCCCCAGGGAAGGGGATGTCGGTCGCCCTCTCCGGCTTGATGCACGGCAGGATGGGCATCGGTTCCCACTGCGTGGGAGTGATCCAGGATTGTCTGGACGAGGCGGTTAAGTACGCAACAATGAGGTTCCAGCACGGGAAGCTCATCGGAAAGCATCAGCTGATTCAGAAGCACATCAGCACGATGTCTACAAACCTGGATGCGGCAAGGCTTCTTGTAATGAGGGCGGCCTTCCTCAAGCAGAAGTACATGGATAATCCTACGAGTACAGAGCTTAGAGAGATGGCTGACCTTGCCATCACGAAGGCGAAGTACTTCGCCGCGAATGCTTCGTTCGATGCAGCCAACAGGGCTGTGCAGATACTGGGCTCCAGCGGCTACTCGTTCGAGAGCAGACCGGCCAGACACCTCGTAGACACCAGGGTCGCGATGATATACGAGGGGGCCAACGAGGTCCTCGAGCAAAAGACGGCCATCGGCTCGCTCGGGAAGAAATTCGAAGCTTACTCCTAGCGGGCGAGTTGAGGCAGAGGAGCCTGGCAACAGGCTCACGAGCCAGCGGCCGTGCGATGGATGAGTGTCGAAAAGAGAACACTTATTCCACCTCCACTGGAACAGGCGCTTCATGGGAGCCGAATTCGACGCTGTGGTGATAGGCGCAGGGCTCTCGGGATGTGCGGCAGCATACGGAATGGCAAAGAAAGGGATGAGCGTCCTCCTCGTAGAGAGAGGGAAATCTCCGGGGTCGAAGAACGTGAGCGGCGGACTGATGTACTCTCATGCAATGCACAACCTGATTCCCGAGTTTTGGAAGGAGGCCCCAGTCGAACGGCGTCTGAGGAGAAACGTGATTTCGATGCTGTCGAAGGACTCGGCCGCCTCTCTGAGCTTTGAATGCTCGAAGTTCTCTGAACCCCCGTACAACGGATTTACCGTGCTCCTCTCGAAGTTCAACGAGTGGTTCGCCTCGAGAGTTGAACAGTCGGGAGGGATAATGACGGGCGGCATCTACGCCGATGACCTCCTCTGGGAGAGCGATTCGGTCGTGGGGGTGAAGGCAGGTGGCGAGGAAATAAGGAGCAATCTTGTGGTCGCCGCAGACGGGGTGAATTCCACCATGGCCGAAAAGGCAGGACTGAGGAAGAGGTACGACTCGGAATCTTTGGCCCTCGGGGTGAAGAGCGTTCTTGGGCTGCCGAGGAAGACGATCGAAGAGCGGTTCAACGTGACGGAGGACGAGGGCGTAGCATACACCTTCCTCGGATGCACTGGCGGACTTCAGGGGGGCGGCTTCCTCTATACGAACAGAGAGAGCCTTTCGATCGGTGTCGTGGCGGGGATAGGCGCCCTGGCAGAGTCGGAGGTCAAGAGCCCCGAATTGCTTGACGGTCTGATCAGCCACCCGGCGGTGAAAGGGCTAATCGAAGGAGCCACTCCCCTTGAATATTCAGCGCAGCTGATCCCAGAGGGGGGACTCGGGGGCGTCGGCAAACTGTGCACCAACGGCTTGATGGTCGTCGGGGATGCTGCCGGCTTCACCCAGAACAGTGGCTTCCTCCTGAGGGGGATGGACTTCGCCGTGGCATCGGGTGCCATGGCTGCGGAGGCCGGGAGGAGAGCCAAGGAAAAAGGGGACTACTCCGCGGCAACTCTCTCACAGTACGAGAGTCTTGTCAACGAAAGCTTCGTCATGAAGGACTTGAAGACCTACAGGCACGCTCCCAAGTTCCTGACGAACCCAAGGCTGTACTCCGCTTACCCGGACCTCGCCTGCGCGGTGCTGGAGAGGTTGCTCACGGTGGACGGAGGACCCAGGCAGAATCTGCTCGGAGTCGCAAGGCAACAGATGAAAGGGAAGGTCTCCCTCGTCCGCCTTGTCGGAGACCTCTTGGGGGCGAGGGCGCTTTGAGTCTCGATAAGCTGAGCGTCGAGCAGAGGCTCAACCTCGACAGCTTCGAAACGGACCAGGAGAGTCACATCAAGGTGAACCGGGAAAAGTGCAAGGAAAGCGACGTCAAGATCCTTCTTAGGGTCTGCCCGGCCCGGTGCTTCAGTCTCTCGTCCGACGGATTGGTGTTCTCCAGGCTCGGCTGCCTCGAATGCGGCGCGTGCCGGGCTGCGGCTTCCCCTGGCGCCATAGAATGGAACTTTCCCAGGGGAGGGTTCGGCGTTCGCTATCGGTACGGGTGAAGCTTATGTGCTGTCCGAAGCGGGCGTAAGGGGCGATGGTCCGCGTCATCGTCTGCGCAAAGCAGGTGTTCGACCTAAACGGGCTCAAGGTTGACCCGAACACACGCTTACTCGTCACGGAGCGAGTGGAGCGTAAGATTAGCGACTTTGACAGAAACGCGCTGGAGGAAGCGCTGCGGATCCGAGAAAAGCACGGTGGGACTGTTACCGTGCTAACCCTGGGTCCACCAGTCGCTGGCGAGGCGGCCAAGCAAGCTCTGAACATGGGGGCAGATGACGCCTATCTCATTCAAGGAGTTGAAACAGAGGAGCTCGACTCGCGAGCCACGGCGGATGTCCTAGCGGCTGCGGTGAAGAAGGTCGGTGAGTTCGACCTTGTCATCTGCGGGGAGGCGTCCATCGACATGTACTCTGCTCAGGTGGGGCCGCGCCTGGCCGAGAGGCTGGGCATACCGCAGGTCTCCCACGTCAGGAAGGTCAGCGTCAGTGGGACCACCGTCACAGCTGAACGGGACCTGGAGGAAGCCTACGAGACTGTGGAGGCATCGATGCCGCTGCTGCTGACGGTGACGAAGGAAATCAACGAACCTAGGATACCGACAATTACGATGATCATCAGGGCTTCGAAGAAGACAGCAAAGACCCTCGTCGTCTCAGATCTGGGAGTCCAAATCTCACCTTCAGTCAAGGTGATCCAGGCGCTGGCGCCTACGACCAGAAGGAGGAGAGAGAGGGTCGACGGGAAGCCCAGCGAAATCGCAGATAGCCTGGCCCGTCAACTAATCAAAGAAGGCGCGGTGGGGGGCTGAGGACGTTGACCGCGGTCGAATCTGACGTCTGGGTGTTCTCCGAGAGGAGGGATGTGGCTCTTGAGCTCCTCGCCAAGGCCAGGGAACTCGCGAGCGGCCTGGGCGGGGTCGTTTGCGCCCTCGCTCTGGGGACTGAGCCGGAAGGGGACTCGGAGGCATTCCTCCACCATGGCGCGGACAGGGTGCTGTCTGTCAAGAGTCCCAGTCTCCGGGACTCGCTCCCGGAGCCGTTCTCCGAGGCCATCGCCAGGCTCGCCTCCGAGCGTAGGCCCGGCGTGTTGCTAGTCGGGAGCACGAAGAAGGGGAAGGACATTGCGGCAAGAGCTGCCGCCAGGCTGCAGACAGGAGTAATGGCCGACTGCGTAGAGCTGAGAATAGATTCAGAGAACCGGCAGCTAGTGGTCGACCGTCCGTCCTACGGTGGGATTCTGACATCAACGGAGGTCTGCACTACGAGGCCGCAGGTCGCTACGGTCCCTCCGCGGGTATTCGAGGCAGCCACCGAGCAACAGGGAAGCCCCGGAGAGGTGGTCAGGGTCGAAATGGAACTGACGCCGCCGAAGACAAGGGTTGTCGGGGTCGCCCCCAAAGAGGCGAAGGGGGTGAAACTCGAGGAAGCCGAAGTAGTGGTGGCCGGAGGCAGGGGGGTCGCGAAGAAGGAGGACTTTCGGATTCTCCAGGAACTTGCGCATGCGCTAGGGGGTGAGGTAGGATGCTCCTCACCTATTGCTGAGGACCTGAAGTGGCTGCCTCTGGAGCGGCTAATAGGCCTCTCGGGGTGCAAGGTCAAGCCCAAGCTCTACGTGGCCTGCGGAATTTCAGGGCAAGCGCAGCACGTCACGGGGATGAGAGGGTCGCGAGTCGTCGTGGCCGTCGATTCGAACCCTGAAGCACCAATCTTCCAGCAGTCGGACTATTTCGTTGTCGGAGACCTCTACGAGGTCATTCCGGCTCTCACGGAAGCCTTCAAGAGAATCCTCCAGAAGTGATCAGTTGGGCGGGAATTCGGCCGCCCTCTCATGGGGTCCGTCGACCCGCATTAGGTGATGCGTTTTTATGCCCACTGAGAGGGGGCTGCTTCGAGCCAGATTGGACTTCAACCTATCGGCAGAGCAGGAAGCGTTCAGGCAAGCAGTCCGGGAGTTCTGTCAGAAGGAGGTCGCCCCGCGAGCAAGGGCGATGGACACGAAGAGGGAGCTTGACGAAGGTATGATAGATAAGATGGGAGCCCAGGAGCTGCTTGGCATAACGATACCCCCAGAGTACGGAGGCCCCGGGGCAGACTACCTGTCTGCCGCACTGGCCACCGAAGAGATGGCACGTGCCGACGTAAGCTGTTCCACGGCTGTGATGTACCTTCTGACCACAGGGTGGAGTTTTCTGTTGTCGAAGCATGGCACAGAGCAGCTGAAGCAGGAGTTGCTTCCCAAGGTCGCGAAGGGGAAAGCGCTAGTGGGAATACTTTCCACTGAACCTCAAGGGGGGTCAAACATCGCAGGCATCAGGACCAGAATCAGCCGGGCAAATGGGAAGCTGGTGGTGAACGGGCAGAAGTCGTACATCAGCCTGGTGAGGGAGGTACAGCGAAGAGGGGGCGGGTACTTCACACTGGCATCGTCTGAACCGTCGTTGGGGCACAAGGGGATGACGTCATTCTACATGCCCCTCGACCTGCCTGGCGTAAGCACCAGCCTCATCGAAGACATGGGAAGGATGGCCCTGTCCACCGGCAACCTAGACCTGAAGAAGGTGGAGTTGCCCGAGCACTATATGGTCGGTGAATGGAACAAGGGCTTCTATGTGGGAATGGAGGGGTTCCAGGCAGCAAGGGTACTGGTCGCCGCCGCCTGCCTCGGTTGCTGGGAGAGCGTCCTCGACATGGGGATGAGCTACCTCAAGGAGCGGGACCCCTTTGAGACACCGCTCGCCAAGTACCAAGGGGTGCAGTTCCCGTTGGTGGACAGCTACGCAGCCCTCGAAGCAGACAGACTTCTGGTCTACAGAGCCGCAACGGCGGTGGACGAGCTGTATCGTGGCGGCGTGACCAAGGAGAAGTCCAGAAAGGTGTCCATGCTGGCTGCACTGGCGAAGTTGCGCACCCCCGTCGACGCCTTCCAAGGAGTCAGCACTGTGATGGACCTGATGGGGGCCTATGGTTTCACGACCAGGAGTGAGGTCGAGATGGCGCTCAGAGGAGTGAAGTCATATTCGGCCGGCGCGGAAGGAGCGCAGAACATCATGCGGATGATAATCGGCAGGCACATACTCGGGGACGAGTTCGCCCCCCAGCGCTGAAGGAACAACGCAGAGAACCGGCACCTCATCTGAGCACGAATCACGCAACTCGGCGTTCCCAGCAAGGACTTAAGCAGGAATCCGGCGGACGGGGACCTTGATGGCGGGGAGGGGCCGAAGTGCGGCCATATTTGCGGTTGTGGCGGTAGTAGCAATCGCACTGCTGACTGCCTTTGCGCTGGCGGGTCCAAGGGGAAACGGAGGGTCCATCTCCACGGCAGTGGGGTGTGCGCTCCCGAGAGGCACCGTAGCGACCAGGAGCAACCTGCAGAGCATCCAATTCGGGGCGGTGAAGGAATACGCCCTCCTGGGGTCGTCAAGGTGGTCCAACGCAATCACCGAGGATTCGGATGGAAGCGTCTGGTTCGGAGAACAGTCGGTCCCAGGGGTGGGGCACCTGTTTCTGAACGGGACACTGGTTGAGTATTCCTGGCCTTCCGCCGCCGCGGCACCGGCGAAGAGCTGCGGCTACAGGACGGGAATCTGGGGAGTCGAGTGGTGGAACGGCATGGCGTGGGCCACCGACCAGGACGAGAACGCCGTCGTGGGGGTGAGCCCGGCGAGTGGGAGGGCGACTGTCCTCAACGTGAGTCGCGCCGCCTCCGAACCGTACACCCTTGCGCTCGACCCCGATGGGTCGCTCTGGTTCACAGCGCTTTCGAAAGCTGTCGTCGGAAGGCTGGCGCAGAACCTGACGGTTACGACATACCCTGTGAAGCTCGCGAGTGGGGAGGTGCCGCTTCAGATCGATTTCGTCAACTCCAGCTACGCATACATGGTGGCCCTGAACCCTCTCAAGCCGTACGGGCATCTGTACTCGTTCGATCCAGCCAACCCAGGCGCGGAAATCGATCCTGTCCAGTTGGGGGGACAGTTCCAACTGCTCGATCCCTCAAGCGTATCTGCATCGGGGAACACTGTCTGGGTGACTCAGCACGGGGCTTCGAATGTAGCAGAATACGACACACGGTCTGGGAACTGGACCATCTTTCCCACGTCGACGGTGAACTTCACCACGACCACTCTTCCCTACTTCGTCGACGCGAGAGGGGAGCAGGTGTGGTTCAACGAACATTACGCAAACAGAATCGCGATGCTGAATACAACCTCGATGACCCTCACCGAGTACAGTGAGGCAAGCCCCCCTGTCGAGAACGGGAGCCTCATTCAGAACGACCTCTCCATAGCGCCGGGGGACGGGGGCCTTTGGTTCACGTCCGTGACCGGGAACTACATAGGATTCGTCAACGGGTCGAGTGGAGCGCCGTTTTCGCTCACCATCAACGGGGAGGACTCCCTCTCCATTGCTCGTGGCGCGACGGCCAACTTCAGTGTGGCGGTAAGAGGAGCCTGGCAAAAGACACTACAGGTGCAGGTGTCAGACTCGGAAGACTACGATTCCGTCCCCCATCTGATTCAAGTGGTCCCTGGGGCGCAGCAGATACCTGCGGGGTCGGGACAGACGCAGTTCCGGGTCACAATCTCCCCGGCGGCGACGCTCGCTCCAGGAAGGTACACCGTGGGAGTCAGCGTCTCGAACGGCCTTGTCTCTCAAACGGCGTACTTCTTCCTCAGCGTTTCTTGACGGCCTTCGGCCGACGTGAGATGGCAAGCTCGTCCATGATGGCGACGCCCGAACTGGTTCCGATTCTGTCCGCCCCGGCCCGCAGCATCTCCAAGGCCTTCGCCAGCGTGCCGATGCCTCCCGATGCCTTGACCTTGGCGGACCCTGCGAGCGACTTGCGCAGGAGGGCCACGTCCTTGACTGTCGCCCCACCCGGGCCGAAACCTGTCGACGTCTTCACGTAGTCCGCGCCTAGGCGCTCGACCAGCCTCCCCGCCCTCACCTTCTCCTCGTTCGTCAGGTAGCAGCATTCGATTATCACCTTCAAGACCTTCCCCGCGCCCTTGCAGACGGCAGAGACCTCCCTGACTTCGCTTCGCACCGTCGAAAACTCACGACCCCTGAATGCCCCCACGTTCATCACCATGTCGATCTCGTCGGCCCCCTCAGCGATGGCATTCCTCGCTTCCTCCTTCTTTGTCATTGGAGAAGTGTAGCCCAGTGGAAATCCGACCACCGTACACACCTTCACCCCTGTCCCTTTGAGCTTCGCCGCAGCCATGGCGACTCTCGACGGAGGGATGCAGACGCTCCAGAAGTGGTACTCGACCGCCTCATCGAAGAGCCTGCTGTAGTCGGCCGCCAGCGCAGTCGGCTTGAGCAGCGTGTGGTCAATCCTCCGCGCCAACTCTTTCTGCGTGAGCCCACGGTCGCCTGCTGGCATCCCTGTCATCGCCATCGTTGAGGCTTCCGAATAAGAACCTTGAGTAGGGTACGCGCTTCGCACGCGAACGGGACACCAGTGGGCGGGCGGGCCTTCGACAGATTGCCAGTTCTGGGAACCGTCACTTACCTTTAAATGAAATCGGAAAAGCGCCGCCCGCCAGCGACATGTCAAAGAAGAAAGAAGATCTTGCGGGCCCTGGAATTGGAACGTATGAGGATGTGGAAAAGGTCCTCCCTACCGATTACCGGTCACTCCTCGACAGAAAGGAGACCCAAAAGGCGATCTACGCGGCGAGGGGGTACATCGAGAGCCACCTCTGCAAGGAGCTCAACCTCATGATGGTGCAGGTTCCGCTTATCGTCGACGCAGAGAGTGGAATCAACGACATGCTTGACAGAGACGGCTCTAGGACGCCGGTGCAATTCCACATTTCGAACGATTACAACAAGCACCCGATCGACGCACAAGTCGTGCAGGCGGCCACCAAGTGGAAGCGGTTCGCCCTCAAGCAGTTCGAAATGCGTCCGGGAGAGGGGTTGTGCACGGACATGAGGGCTGTGCGGAAGGACTACTTCCTTGACCACGACCACAGCGCCTACGTGGACCAGTGGGACTGGGAGAGGGTCATAACCGCGGACCAGAGGAACCTGAGTTACCTGCGCGAGACAGTAACGAAGATCTGGAAGGTGCTCAAGGGGGCCGAGGACTACCTGCTGGAGGAGTTCCCCAGGCTGAAGTCTGCGAAGTACCTCGAGGTGCCGGCCAAGATAGAGTTCTTCCACGCCGAGGACATCCTCGACATGTATCCCAACCTCCCCAGGAAGCAGAGGGAAACAGCGCTCCTCAAAGAGCACCCGGCAGTGTTCATCATCGGCATAGGCTGGGTGCTGAAGGACGGATACCCTCACGAGATGAGGGCGGCAGACTACGACGACTGGGTCACGCAGACGAAGTCGGCGGACGGAAGGCCGATGCACGGTCTCAACGGCGACATTCTGGTCTGGAACCCGGTCACCAAACGCAGGCACGAGCTGAGCTCGATGGGGATTCGGGTGGACGCCGCCTCGCTCAGGAAGCAGCTTGAGCTGAGCCACCAACTGGACTCGCTGAAGTACGACTACCACAGGGGCATCTCCGACGGGTCCCTGCCGCTGTCAATCGGAGGGGGGATAGGCCAGTCGAGGACACTGATGTACCTCCTTAGGAAGGCTCACCTGGGGGAGGTCAGCGTGACGGTCTGGCCCAGGGTCCTGAAGGACATGTGCGCCAAGAGGAACATCTTCGTTCTCGAATAGGGTCCTTCAGGGACTTCGGTTTCGCGAGGATTCAAGGAGCTGCCCTTCGGTCTCAAGGCGGCGGAGCACGTCGTCGCAGACCCACAGGGAACCGCTGGGAGAAGCCCTCTTGCGCATCCCGTCGAGGGCTCCGGACTGGCGCATCCTTTCGACCGCCAGCGCAGAGAAGACAGGAGCCCCTGTGGCCCCCGGAGAGTTGAAGTTCAGGACGTGGAATGAGCTCTGGGTCTCGAGCTGCAGCGCTTCCGCGACGAACCCTTTGCTGTCGATCAGGGAGCTCCTCACCCCCGAGAGGCCCCTGGCGTTGAGCAGCGTCGGCTTCAGGTTCGGTATGAACCGCCTAACTCTGCCGCACATCGCCGTCTTCGACACGGAACTCCTCCATTCGGTCCAGATTAGCGAGAGGAACGTGCCGCTCGTGAGAAGGTTCAGCTTTGGGACAACGGGGCGCTCGAGCATCTTCCCGATGATGCCCCGTCCCACGCCACGGTATACGAACGGCCCCGAGACGAGCGCTGCATTGGGGCCGATTTGCCTCGTGCCATCGGCTCGGACTACGAAGTGAGGGTCGAGGAACGGGAACTGCGAGTGTCTCGCGACTGAATAGATGTTCCGACTGATCCTCGGCGCGAAGGAACCGTCCACGAGCCAATAGTCCCCCCTAAAGTGGAGGTCAGTGTACTCATTGCCCAGCCCCATCATGTGAGCGATGTCCACCGAGCCGCCTCCCGCGGCGTTGACGAGGAACCTGCAGGAGACCTTCCCCCTCGAGCGCCCGCTCCTGAGGGAGATCGTGCTTGAGGCGCCCTCTTGGGTCTCGATGGATTCGACCCGCAGGTTGCCCAGGAACCGGACGCCGTTGGCTTCCGCCATTCCAAATACCGCCTTCGTGAAGTGGCCGAAGTCCACGGAGACGTCGGTCTTGGAGTATATCGCCCCCTTGCTACGGACCTCGGGCTCGAGGGAAGCCACGGCAGGACCGTCGAGCAGCTCGAGCTCGGCGTCCGGCATCCCGTTCTTCTCCCCCCACGACTTGTACTTCTCCAGGGTTGACACGTCTTCCTCGCGTACTGCGACCTCGAGCGTCCCGACCTCCCTCCAGGGGAGTCCACGCTTCTTCGCTAGGTCCCGCCACATCGGATAGGAATGCTCCGCGGAGACCGCGAAGACCTTCTTGGTTTCCGGATTGAGATAGAAGGGCCGATGGATTACTCCCGTGTTTCGGGTGCTCGTGTGCGACGCGACCTCGGGGCCGAGGTCGATAATCGCGATCGTGGAGTCGTAGAGCTGCGAGAGCCAGAAGGCGATGGTCACGCCTAGGATTCCTCCCCCGACTACCGCGATATCGAAGGACTTGCCCTCGGGCTTGGCGTCCGCTCCCCTCTCCGATGACTCTGGTTGGGGCGAGGTCACGGGTTCGGGAGCCTCGCGTGTCGTAGGTGTTCGCCCACCGAGGGTCAGACTGGGGGGCGCGAATCCGCCCTGCCGTCAATCATTTCCTTGTAGTAGTCGGGGGAAGTCCGCCGGACGAAATAGTAGTCGTAAAGGGAGACGTGCATCTTATCGAGATCCATGAGATACTCATGCACCCTCTGGGCGGCTTCCCGGCCCTGGGACATGGCCTTGACAACCAAGCTCTCTCCGGTTACTACGTCCCCTGCGGCGAAGGCGCCCTTCGCAGACGTCTGCCAGTGATCGTCGACCGCGATGGCGTTCTTCCGCCCGGTCTTGAGTCCCGCCTCCTTTTGGACGAAGGAATTCGGGCCCCTCCCGATAGCGACGATGACGGAGTCGCAGGGAATCTCCACTTCGTCGCCCGTGGGGACCGGACTCCGCCTTCCGCTGGCGTCGACGTCTCCGAGCTTCATCACAGCCATAGTGGCGCTCTTCAGCTTGCCAGCGACGCCGTTGTAAGATTCAGGAGCCATGAGGAACTTCAGCTGCAGCCCCTCTTCCTTCCCTTCTTCGATGAGGATTGGGTCGACTGGCATCTCGACCTCCGTCCTCCTGTAGACTATGGTGACCCTCCCGCCTGTCAGCCTCAGGGCCGTCCGCGCGCAGTCAAGGGCGCTGTCGCCCCCGCCGATGACCAAGACTTCCTTGCCGAGGTCGTACTTCGGGTGCTTGAGGTATGATTTCACCCCTTTCACGAAGACGTCCTCCAAGAACTTGTAGCCGTCAATCACCCCCTTCAGCTCAGACCCCGGCGTGTCGGATTTCGGCACGTCCTTGGCGCCGGTCGCGACAATCACCGCGTCGTAATCCGACATCAGGTCGGCCAGGCTGACGTCCTTGCCCACCTTGACCCCAGTCTTGACATCGACCCCCATCTCTGCGATCCGTCCGGCTTCGTACTGGAGCACGTCCTTCGGGAGGTGGTAGTCAGGGATTCCATACCACGCCGTTCCCCCGAGGACCGGCAGCTCCTCGTACACAGTGACAGAGTGGCCGAACCTTCTAAGCAGCTCGGACGCAGCCAGACCGGCGGGGCCGCCCCCTACGACCGCCACCCTCTTTCCGGTATTCGGGGCGGTCGCCGGGTTGGGCTGCCTCGACTTCTCACGCTCCCAGTCCGCCACGAAACGCTGTATCATTCCCACCGCAATGGAGTGACCCGCGTTCCCCACGACGCACGCAGCCTCGCAGAGACTGTCGAGCTGCGGACAACACCGCGCAGTGGTGCCTGGGAATGCGTTGGTCTCCCTGACCCTACTGTAAGCGGTCTCGAAGTCGCCCCGAGCAACCGCTTCGCACATCCCCCTTATGTCGGTCTGGATGGGGCAGACGTCGATGCAGACAGGGTTCGGGCAGTTGATGCACCTGTCTGCCTCCGCCATGGCTTGCTCCATGGTGTATGGAAGCTGAACCTCTGCGAAATTCCCTCTGCGGGCATCCGCTTTCAATTTCGGAAAAGGATACTCCACGACCCTCTCTTTCTTCAGGTCCAACTCTCCCGTCTCCAAGTTGCCGCCCTCCTGAACCGCTAATAAGCAAGGGAGACGATTCTCACCATTTGGAATATGGGCAGGGGGAGACAAGTCTAAACTAGGGCGGGCGGCAGTTGCTCCTATGGATGCGTTCGACTGCGTCAGGACCAAGCTCGACGTCAGGGAATACAGCGACAGGCCTGTCCCTGGCGAAGTGAAAATGAAGGTCCTTGAGGCGGGCCGATTGACAGGCTCTGGGGTCAACAGCCAACATTGGCGGTTCATTCTGGTGCAGGACCCCAAAGCCCTGGCAAGACTCGCAAGAGACAGCACCACTGGCAAATGGGTGGAAGCTGCTGACTTTGCGGTCATCTTGCTCACTGACCCTTCGCGCTGGTTTCATCAGATCGACGCCGGGAGGGCCCTTCAGGACATGCAGCTTGCGGCCTGGAACTTCGGGGTCGCCTCAGCCCCGTACACCGGCGTGAAGGCCGATGAGCTTAGGCGGGACTTCGGGATTCCCGCGGGCCTGGCCCCGACTGTGATCGTGGGGTTCGGCTATCCTCAGCGGAGACTGGTCGGGAGGAAATCCAGGCGCCCGCTGCGAGAGATCGCCTACCTCGATGAATATGGGAAGGCGCTTGGGCCCGAGAAGAGCTGAGGGCCCCCGGAAGCTCTCGGAATTTTTCGGGACAGGGCTTAAATCGAATCCATCGGGCGGCCCAGCCCGATGCGCGTCCAAGACTACGCCCTCGCTCCCCGTTACCTCAAGGAGTTCCGCGCCGAAGTCCCCGAGCACTTCAACTGGGGGTTCGACGTGGTCGACCGATGGGGGAAGGAGAGGAGTCGGGCGCAGGCGTTGGTCTTCGCTGAGGATGGCGGGAAAGCGGATTCCCTCACGTTCGCGGACATCTCCGAGCGGTCGAGTCAGCTATGCAACTACCTGAGGAAGCGCGGCATAGGCAGGGGAGACGCCGTGATGCTCATGCTTTCCAACACGCCAACGCTATGGCTCTCCGTCGTGGCCCTCATCAAGGTGGGGGCCGTGGTGGTGCCTTCGGCTCCTACGCTGACGCCGAAGGACCTGGCGTACAGGCTTTCGGCCGCCGACATTAGGGGGGTCATAACCGACGGCGCTGACCTGAGCAAGTTCAGCGAAATTGGAGGCGGCGTAATCGCCGGACTTAGGCTCAGGGCGTGCGCCCTCCCGGGGAGCGCAGGATCGGCCCCCGAAGGGTGGCTCGACCTTCGCGAAGCAGACTCCGAAGAGATGTCCGCGCCGAGAACCCCGACGAGGGCCGACGACCCGGCGTTCTATTACTTCACGTCAGGGACCGAAGGGCTTCCGAAGATAGTGGTCCACACGCACTCGAGCTACCCGCTCGGACACCGCCAGACAGCGCTGTGGCTGGGAATCGAGGAGGGGAAGCTGCACTGGAACATCAGCTCTCCCGGCTGGGCGAAACACGCATGGAGCAGCATCTTCGCTCCCTGGAACATTGGTGCCCCCGCGTTCTCCTACGCGTACCGGGGGGGTTTCGACGCTGCGAAGCACCTGAGGAAGCTTTCAGAGTTCGGGGTGCACACCATTTGCGCGCCGCCGACAATATGGCGAATGTTCGTCCTGGAGAACCTCGCTGACTGCGACCTCTCCAGTCTGAAGAGCGCATGCAGCGCCGGAGAGCCCCTGAATCCCGAGGTAATCGAGAAGTTCAGGAAGGCGACGGGCATCACGATAAGGGACGGCTACGGGCAAACGGAGACGGTGCTCATAGTCGGCAATTTCCCCGGCGTGGAGATAAGGCAGGGTTCGATGGGGGTTCCGGGCCCCCTGTATGACGTGGAGGTCGTGGACGAGGACGGAAGCGTTCTCCCCCCGGGCGAGGAGGGGTTCGTAGCCATCAGGCTTCAGCCAAGGCCGTTTGCGCTCTTCAGGGAGTATGCCAAGGACCCGGAAAAAACGAAGGAGGTCTTCCGCAACGGCTGGTACTACACCGGAGACAAGGCAAGCAAGGACGCCGACGGCTACTTCTGGTTCATCGGAAGGGCCGACGATGTGATCAAGAGCTCGGGCTACAGAATCGGGCCCTTCGAGGTGGAGAGCGCATTGGTCAAGCATCCCTCAGTCACGGAGGCAGCGGTCATCCCTGCGCCCGACCCGGTCAGGGGGGCCGTGGTCAAGGCCTACGTGGTCCTGAAACGTGGATATGCGCCCAGCCAGACCTTGGCCGATGAGCTTGCCGCCTTCGTCGCCAGGGAGACAGGGCCGTACAAGCATCCTCGGAAGATAGAGTTCGTGAAGTCTCTGGAGCCGGTGAAGACGATTTCGGGTAAGATAAGGCGGAAGAACCTGAGGCTCGCCGAATACGGGAAGGAAGACAGGCTCGTCACCGGAACGGAGTTCGCTGTCAAGCCACTCCGAGCCTCGGGCTAGGCCGCGGCTTTAAGAGACGAAAGGGACCCGGGTATCCACCATGAAGACCTGGTCCCTGCTGTATGCTCTCGTCTGGGTCGCCTTCGTTCAGATTCTGATCGGAGTGATTAGCTTCCTCCAGCCTTTGATCACATATGGAATCCATCCGTTCATCGGAGTCGCCGTGGTGGTACTAGCCTACCTTGCCTACTCGCAGGTTAGATCCACGAGTTGCCCGGACAGGATCAAGCGAATCACGAAGACCACCTTCATCCTCGGTGCGCTCCAGGGGGTCCTGGGGGTCCTTCTTTACGGCCTATCCTACGTCAACCTCGCCAACGGCCTCCTGTTCGGAATAGTCGATTTCGTGCACGTGGTCAACGCCCTCGCGATAATAACGCAGGCATCGTCGTCGGCGACGGCCTTCGACATGTGGGAAGAGCACGAGTTCGCTACGCAGTAGGAGCGGCTGGCAGTTCCGGTCGGCGCCGGTGACCTAGAGTGCAACCTCTGTTCCGTTGACGAAGAGCCTGTCGACCACGGGGCCGATCTTCAGGATGCTGGCATGCATGGGGCACCTCAGGTGGACCCTCCGAGCAACATCACGAATCAGGTCGAGGGATGCGTTCGACGATATTCGCGTTTCGACGACGAAGTCTCTGAAGGCCGGATCGACTCCCTCCCAGTTACCCTGCCCCCTTCGATCCCAGTGGCCTCTGACGCTGGTCTCGAGCGAGTCGAACTCCAATCCATGCAGGGTCGCGAACCTCGCGAACGTCACGTTCTCGCAGAACCCCACGGCCGACATGAAGAACTCCAAAGGGTTCGGCCCCTTGTCCGTGCCGCCCAGGGAAGGGGGCTCGTCGCAGACGAGGGTGTAGTCTCTTGCCCTGGCCTCCTGCATCTGGTCGCCAACAAGCTTCGAATCAGCCCTGACGGTCCCAAGACCCTTCGAAGGGTCGGAGATCTCCTGAATCCCTGCAAGCCACTTCTCGACGAAGGGCTTGAACGCCGCAGATATGAGAGTCACGAGAATTCGAGGGGGTTGCTCTCGGATAAGCCTTCTCGAAGTCGGCGGAGATGCTCTCCGGGAACCCCCCCACGGACCGCCCCGTCGAGGTGTCATGAGATCGGATTGGCGAGCGCCGAGTGCTGGCGGTCCTTTTTTTGCCGAGAGGCACGACCTTATATGTCAGCCGAGCCCATTGAAGAACGCTAGCGGCCTTTGGCTGACCCCATTGCCGTCCTACACTCCGTCTTCGGCACGTATATCGCTCCCTTCTTCCAGGTGTATGTTCTTCCTTACCTGCCTACCCTTCTGATAGTGATTGCCGCTTTGGAGCTCGCCAACTGGCAGGGCAATAGGAGAAGAAGAGGCGAGCTGATGAGCGCGCTGAGGCAGGAGCTGGTGGAGAACCTTGAGCAAGCGAGAGCCATACTCGAGTTTGTGAAATCCCAGAAGGAAGGGACGCCCTACGACCTCCCCATACCCCGGTTCCGTAGAGATGCGTACGATCAGCTCAGGAACTCAGGGAACCTGCGCCTGCTCAAGCTGTCGGTCAGAGAACAGCTCACCTCGGTGTACGCGGCAATCAGCAGGGTGGACGAAGCTTCGAGAAGACAAGAGGAACTGATGTGGGGAGCGCCGGCAACCTCTCCGGTGGCTCCAGAGCTTCGAGCGCAGATCCTCGCCTTTATCAGGGACACCGTCTCGAACTTGATACTCACGCGACTCGAACAGTTCGCAACGTTCACAATGGAGTAGAATCCCGCAGGACCGGATTCAAGCGGTTCTCTCCCACTTTCACGCCGGAGACCAAAGCCAGCAGCATCAACGACTGTGTGGAGGATGAGATTTTGACCTCGGGCCCCACCTCAGGCCCTGTTTGGGACCATCCGCCCCGTATGAAGTTCGCGTTTCAAGGGATGGCCAACAAGGGTTTCACGAGGATGAGATAGTCCAAATCAGACTGTTCTGGTGGTCGAGCGGAGTTC